>JAESGJ010000075.1_pt1 | contig 193888 bp, 182 predicted proteins | sample 9266241 | NCBI WGS metagenome assembly JAESGJ01 (sample SAMN14514841, study PRJNA621669) | algae metagenome | isolation source: Brasilonema octagenarum HA4186-MV1 and co-occurring heterotrophs from wet... | place: USA: Manoa Valley, Hawaii | collected 2009-07-20 | reverse complement strand
GCGTCAGAAAGGTCGAAGCGAGCCATCAAAGCCTCCCTTTGGGAAGCCTTGAATCACTCCGCCTCATCACCCGCAAGGGGTTTGGGTACAGAACCTAGGGCCTGTGTCAGCCCGCCCGCTGCTTTTCATACGCCTTCAAATGCGTGTAGGCGATGCGCAGCTTCGGCACCGGCACCTTGGCGGCGTCGGCTCGCTCGATGAGGTCTCCGATGACGTGATCGGCTTCGACCGGCAGGCCGGCCTTGATGTCGCGGAACATCGAGGCCGTCATCGGCGATCCCTCGGTGGTGAGGTTGCCCTTCACCCGCTCGAAGAATGGCCCGCCCGGCGGATAGCCCGACGCGGTAGCGATCGCGCTGGTCTCGTCGAGCATGCCGAGCAGGAAATCCCGGCCGCCGGGAGCGGCGAGGATATTGCCGACGGAGGTTCGCATCAGGCTGGTGGAGGCCGCGAGTGAGGACAAGAACACCCACTTCTCCCACATGTCCTGCATGATGTTCTGGCTGGCGGTGGCGCCATTGATGCCGCTCTTGAAGGCCTCATCGATCGCCTTGACACGATCCGACAGCTTGCCGTCGCGCTCGCCATAGTTCAGCGACTGCATCGGCTGGAGCTGTACCACCTCGCGCTTCTCGTTCAGGGTCGCCGCGATGGCGCACAAGCCGCCGAGCACGCGTTCCTTGCCGAATTTGGCATCAAGCACATCGAGGTGCTTCATGCCGTTCAGCATCGGGATGATCGCGGTGTTCGGTCCGACCGCCGGCGCAAAGGACTTGATGGCATCGTCGAGATCGAACGCCTTGCAGCTCAAGAGCACGACGTCGAACTTGTCCTTGAGCGCATCGGCCTGCACCGTCGGCGGATTCTGCAGCGTCACGTCGCCATTCGGGCTTTTGATGACGAGGCCCGCGCTTGCGAGCTCGCTGGCGCGGCGCGGCCGGACCAGGAACGTAACGTCGCGGCCGGCCTGCAACAGCCTGCCACCGAAATAGCCGCCGATGGCGCCGGCGCCGACCACGAGGATACGCATGGGATCTTCCCTCTTCTTGCTATTGGCGGTCTATCTATAATCGCCATTTCCAGCGAAGCGAAGCAATCCAGAATGCTACCGCGATCACATTCTGTCGCCGGAGAATAAGCGGCTAAGTCCCGCGCACCATCTCCTCGACCTCGCGCAGCTGCTCCTTGCCGAAGAACATCTCGTTGCCGACGAAGAAGGTCGGCGAGCCGAATGCGCCGCGGGCGACCGCTTCCTCGGTGTTCTTGATCAGCCGGCCCTTCACCTCCGGCTCCTGGGCCCGGGCGAACAGTTTCTGGGCGTCGAGGCCGGAGGACGCCAGGGCCTTCGTCGCGATCTCGGGGTCGTCCATCTTCTTCGGCTCGCGCCACATGTGGTGGAAGGCGGCCTCGACGTATTTTTCGAACACGCCCTCGAGCTGTGCGGCGATCGCCATGCGCATCAGGTTCAGCGTGTTGACGGGAAAGTGGGGATTCCAGACATAGGGCTGGACCTTGAAGCGACTAATGAAGCGCTCGGTCTCGACCTGCTGGAATTCACGCTTGTTCTTGACGCCGGCCAACGTCTCGGCCGGCGACCTGTTGTTGGTCGACTTGAAGATGCCGCCGAGCAGGATCGGGACATATTCGAACTTGACGCCGACGCGCTGCTCGATCGCGGGAATCGCGAGGTGGCTGAGATAGGCGTTCGGGCTGCCGAAATCGAACAGGAATTGCGGAGCTGTACGGGTCATTCGATCTCCCTGATCTGACATCTTGATCTGACTTTCCCCGCATTGTGACGCAGCGTGTCCAACAGGTCCACCGTTTAATGATGGTCATAATACTTTGACCATCAGAGCACGAGCCGGATCCCCGCGCTTGCGCCAGACCAGGAAGTAATAGCCCATCTGCAAAACGAACATGGCGCAGAACACGATGGGATAGGCAGCCCATATGCCTCGAAGGCCGAACGCGTGGCTCAGGATCACAGCGGCCGGCAGCTCGATGGCGACAATCGCGAAGATCGCAAGCAGCATCGGCGTCAACGCGACGCCGGCCGCCCGCATGGCACCCGAGAATACCGTGGCGAGGCCGAACGGCACCGAACTCCACAAGGCGATGAAGAGCAGCTCCTTCGCCAGATCGAGCACGGCGCCGTCGGTGATGAAGATGCCGAGGATGGCGCGCGGCGCGAGATAGATCAGCGCCACCAGGCCGCCGGTCAGGACCAGGTTGAAGGCGAGCCCGGTCCGCACGATCCCGTCGAAACGGGTTCGATCACCGCTGCCGACCGCCTGCGCGCCCAGGATCGAGACGGCGATGGAAATCGACATCGCCGTGAACTGCGTGTAGCCCATCACCTGGTTGACGGCGCCGTAGGCCGCCGTAGCGTCCGATCCATAGCCGTTGACGAGTCCGAGCAGCACCAGCTCTGCGATCGCCATCACCACCATGCCGACGGCGCTCGGCAATCCGATGCCGAGGATCTTTCCGAGCATGGCGCCGTCGAGCCTGAGGTGACGCAGCAGCGCCGCGTCCGGAGCGAGCGCGTGCTTCTTCTGTCGCAGATACAGCGCCAGCGCGATCAAGGTGAGCGCGTTCGAGATCGCGCCCGCCCATGCCGGGCTGGTGATGCCGGCCGCCGGCAGTCCGAACGACCCGCGGATCGACATCGGCGTGAGGATCAGGCCGATCGCGGTCGACAACGCGAGCGCCAGCAGCGGCGTCAGCGCGTCGCCGACGCCGCGGATCATCGCCGTCATCAGCAGAAAGATGAAGCCGAGCGGCATGGTGAGCAGCATGATCCGCGCGTAGGCGCTGGCCTGGTCGAGAATGTCGGCGGGCGTCGCGAGCGCCATCATCAGCTGACGGCTGAACGGCCCGCCGATCAGCGCGATCGAAATCGAGAACAGAAGGCCGATCGCGAGCGCCGTACCTGCGACGCTTCGGATCCTGTGGTGCTCGCCCGCGCCAAAGGCCTGCCCGATCAACACGGTCGCGCCGGTGCTCAGCCCCATGACGAAGGCGAACAGAAAGAACATCACGGGAAAGTACACGGACACGGCCGCCAGCGCGTCGACGCCGATCATCTGGCCGAGATAGACGGTGCTGACGGTGCCGAACAGCGATTGCAGCGCGTTGCTCAGCATCAAGGGCGCGAGGAAGCCAAGGAATGTCGTCAAGAGCGGCTTGGGCGTGGGCATGGATCGGCCTTTCATCAGGGCGCACGGAGCCGTTGCCGCGCAAGGCGCGGCCCGGCCGTCGATGGGGTTGTGTGAGAGCGCCTTAGGCGCGGTCGCTGTAGGCGAGCTTGACGATGTGGTCGCGGATGTCGGACGGCCAATCCGCGATCAGTCCGGTGAAGCGCCGTCGGTCATCCGCAAACAATGCGCGCGAGGCTTCCTCGAATTGGGGCAGGTTGCCCGCCATGGTCGACATGAAGTGATAGGCCGCATCGCGCGCCTGCCGTTCGCGGTCCTTGTCGCCACTCGCGCGCCTCGCCTCGTCGACGAGCTTGCGCAACGCGACCGAGGCGCCGCCCGGTTGCGCGCCGAGCCACTCCCAATGCCGCGGCAACAGCGTGACCTCCCGCGCGACCACGCCGAGCTTGGGTCGTCCGCGCCCGCGCGGCTCGCTTGGCGGGGTGCTCTCCTCGACCGGGGGTGGGACGAGCCTGGCCAGCCGTGCCAGCACCTCGCGATCCCCGCCGCGCAGATCGAAATCGATCGATCGACCCGTGCCGTCCTCGAAGATGATGATGGGCTCATTCGGTCGCGGCGCCACGCGCTTGACGACCAGCGCAACTTCGCCTGCCGGCCCGGACACCAGGCGGCGCTGACCCTGGAAGGCGGTGAAAATCTTCTGCATTGGAATCATTGCCGTAACAAACGTTGGGCCATTTAATACCCGGGTAAATTGTCGACGTCAATATACCCGGATGAAAATATCCGCTCCAATGGCTCGACATTGCCGCCCCGGGCTGGCAGGTACGCGACCGACCCACCACGCCTAGCCATCACGCCTGCCCTGGGGACCTCACCGATGCTGACCGTTCACCACCTCAACAATTCCCGCTCGCAGCGCGTGCTTTGGCTGCTCGAAGAGCTGGGCGTGCCTTACGAGATCGTGCGCTATCAGCGCCAGCCGGATATGCGGGCGCCGAAGGAGCTGCGCGCCGTCCATCCGCTCGGCAAGTCGCCCGTCATCACCGACAACGGCAACACCATCGCCGAGTCGGGCGCGATCATCGAATATCTCGTCGGGACCTACGGCAACGGCCGCCTGATTCCGCCGCCGAACACGCCGGAGCGGCTGCGCTTCACTTACTGGCTGCATTATGCCGAGGGGTCCGCGATGCAGCCGCTGCTGCTCAAGCTGCTATTCACGCTGATGCCGAAGCGTGCGCCGGCGCTGCTTCGTCCGCTGGTGCGCAAGGTCTCCAACCAGGCGCTGACCACGCTGGTCAATCCGCAGCTCAAGCAGCACATGGATTATTGGGAGGGCGAGCTCGGCAAGAGCGAGTGGTTCGCCGGCAACGAATTCACCGCAGCCGACATCCAGATGAGCTTCCCGCTCGAAGCGGCGCAAGCGCGCGGCGGGCTCGAGCAGGGCCATCCCAAGGCGATGGCTTTCCTCGATCGCATCCACGCGCGCCCGGCTTACGCGAGAGCGCTGGAAAAGGGCGGGCCGTATCAGGTGGGGCGGTAAGCTTTCTCACCGCCCGGCAAGATGCGCATGATTGCGCCCGTTAATGCGCGTGCAGCACGCGCCCGCGCGTTTCCGGCAGCGCAAAGGCGGCGATGAAGAACACCGCATAGGCCACCACCGCGAAGATCGCGATCGCATTCGCAAGCGAGGTCGACGCCGACAGCGCGCCGACGAGGAACGGAAACAGCGCGCCGATGCCTCGGCCGAAATTGTAGCAAAAGCCCTGGCCGGAGCCGCGCAGCCGCGTCGGATAGAGCTCGGTCAGGAACGCGCCGATGCCGGAGAAATAACCCGAGGCGAAGAAGCCGAGCGGGAAGCCGAGCAGCCAGAGGATCTCGTTGGTGAGCGGCAGCTGCGTATAGAGCAGGACCACCGCCATGGCGCCGATCGAGAAGATCAGGAACAGATTGCGCCGCCCGATCCGGTCGGCAAGCCATGCGCCGGTGAGATACCCGATGAAGGAGCCGATGATCAGCGTCGACAGGTAGCCGGTCGAGCCGACGATCGACAGATGCCGCTCCTTGGTCAGGAATTGCGGCACCCAGAACGTGACGGCGTAGTAGCCGCCCTGGCAGCCCGTCGCCATCAGCGACGCCAGGATCGTGGTCTTCAGGATCGGGCCCGAGAAGATTTCCCAGATCGCCGGGCGATCGCCGCTCGCGGCCTGCCTGGCGCGAGCCTCGACCGCGATCGCCGGCTCGGTGACGGAGCGGCGGATGTAGAACACCAGCAGCGCCGGCAGCGCGCCGATCACGAACATCCAGCGCCATGCCGTCTCCGGCGGCAAGACCGAGAACAGGATCGCCTGCGACAGCACCGCGAGGCCCCAGCCGACCGCCCAGCCTGACTGCACCGAGCCGACCGCGCGGCCGCGATATTGCGGCCTGATCGCCTCGCCCATCAGCACCGCGCCCGCCGCCCATTCGCCGCCGAAGCCGAGGCCGAGCACGGCACGCGCGATCAGGAGCTGTTCGAAATTCTGCACGACAGCACAGACCAGCGAGAAGAACGAGAACCAGATGATGGTGATCTGGAGCGTCCTCACCCGCCCGATATGGTCGGAAAGATAGCCGCCGAGCCAGCCGCCGACCGCGGAGGCCAGCAGCGTCACCGTGCCGGCAAGTCCAGCCGAAGCCGCATCGACCTTCCACAGCGCGATGATGGTGCCGATCACCAGCGGATAGATCATGAAGTCCATGCCGTCGAGCGCCCAGCCCGCCGCGCACGCCCAGAACGTCCGGCGCTCGGGCAGGTTCATGTCGCGATAGAACGCAAGAAGGCTGGTGTCTTCGATCTCCGCGCGCTCGATGCGCTGGTTCGGATCAGCTGGCGTCATGTGCGTTTCCCCGGCAGTTTCTTGTAAGCTGCGCTTTGGTAGCACGGGTGGCAGCGAGAGCTAGCGGGTCCGCGCTCCCGTGCCATGCAAATGACGTGGTTACTGCCCCGCCGCTTCGGCGCCCCGCGTGCGCGGATCGGGCGCGCCGAGCGGCCCGTTGGGCGTCACGACAATCGAGTTGGCCGATGTCTGCCCCATCGGCTCGACGATCGTGTGGCCCATCGCCTTCAGTTCGCCCAGAACATGACTTGGAAACCCGCCCTCGACACGGACTTCGTCCGGCAGCCATTGATGATGCAGCCGTGGCGCTGCAACGGCGGCCGCAACGTCCATCCTGTAGTCAAGGACATTCACGATCACCTGCAGCACGGTCGAGATGATGCGGCTGCCGCCGGGCGAGCCCGTCACAAGTACCGGCTTGCCGTCCTTGAGCACGATGGTCGGCGACATCGACGAGAGCGGACGTTTGCCGGGTCCGGGCAGATTGGCTTCGAAGCCGACCAGACCATAGGCATTGGAGGCGCCGACGGCGGCGGTGAAATCGTCGAGCTCGTTGTTGAGCAGCACGCCGGTGCCGTCGGCAACGAGGCCGACACCGTAGCTGAAGTTCAGCGTATAGGTGTTGCTGACCGCGTTGCCGCGGGAATCGACGACGGAGAAATGCGTGGTGTTGCTGCCCTCGCGCGGCGATGGGGCCGCGGAAACGAGCTCCTTCGATGGTGTGGCGCGTTCGATCGAGATGCCAGAGCGCAGCTTGGCCGCGTAGTCCTTGGCGATCAGCGTCTCGATCGGCGCGTTGACGAAGGCGGGATCGCCGAGATAGCGCGCCCGGTCCGCGTAGGCGCGCTTCATCGCCTCGATCAGAAGATGCAACGATGTCGGCGAGCCCTGCTTCAAATCGGCAAGCTTGAAGCCCTCGAGGATGTTGAGCGTCTCCACCAGCACGACGCCGCCCGATGAAGGCAGCGGCATCGACACGACGTCATAGCCGCGATAGGTGCCGCGCACCGGCGCGCGGATCACAGCCTGATAGGACTTCAGATCGGCCGGCGTCATGATGCCGCCGGCGTCCGTCACGGCTTTCGCGAGCTTTTCCGCGACAGGCCCCTCGTAGAAGCCGCTTGGCCCCCGTGCGGCGACAGCCGACAGTGTTTCGGCGAGATCGCCCTGCACCAGCCTGTCGCCTTCACCGATCGGCGTGCCATCGGGCCGCGAGAAGATCCTGGCCGACGACGGCCAGCGTGCCAGCCGCCGGTGCCATCCCGGCATGGTGTCGGCCATGTCGTCGCTGACGATGAAGCCATCGCGGGCGAGCGCAATCGCAGGCGCGAGCAACTGCGCCAGCGTGAACTGGCCCGAGCCGTATTTTTCCAATGCCAAGGCGAGGCCCGCGACAGTGCCGGGCACGCCGATGCCGAGCGCGGAATCCCGTGACTTCGCAATGTCGGGCTTGCCGTCGGCGCCGAGGAAGATTTGCGGCGTGGTCGCCGCCGGCGCCGTCTCGCGGTAATCGATCGTGATGTCTTCATTGCGGTCAGCGGAATGGATCACCATGAAGCCGCCGCCGCCGATATTGCCGGCACGCGGATAGGTCACGGCCATCGCAAATCCTGTCGCAACTGCGGCATCGACCGCATTGCCACCGCTCCGCAGGATATCGGCACCGATCTGCGCGGATATCTTCTCCTGCGCGACGACCATGCCGTGCTCGGCGGCAACGGCGCGTACCGAGTCGGGTGCAGCAGGAACATAGGCCCGCCGCGCATCTTGAGCGGTCGCGGATGCGAGACCAAACGCCAGAGTGGAAACGACGGCGATAAGCGTCCGTCGGGTCGGATGTAACGACATGATCAAAATCAAATTTCCGTCGTGGCTTCGGACAGTTCACACGCCTCGCGGCAATGCTATACCGTTTGCCTCAAGAGAGGCAAAACTGTTCGTGATGAGGACTGCGCAATGACGACGATCGCCCCGGACGCGCGCATGAGCGGCGTGCCGCGGACCTATCCGCCGCGCGCCGCCGTCGTCAGCTGGATCTTCTTCGACTGGGCCGCGCAGCCCTATTTCACGCTGATCACAACCTTTGTATTCGCGCCCTATTTCGCCACCAGCATTGCGCCGAATCCCGCCACCGGCCAATCGCTGTGGGGATTTGCGATGGCAGCTGCGGGTCTTGCGATCGCGTTGATGTCACCAGTGCTTGGGGCCATCGCGGACGCCTCGGGCCGCCGGAAGCCGTGGATCGCAGGGTTCGGTGCGCTGCTCGTGGTGGCATCCTGCACGCTGTGGATCGGCAAGCCCGGCGATCCCTCCATCATTCCGCAACTGCTCATCGCCGTCGCGCTCGCCAGCGTCGGCGCGGAATTCGCCACCCTCTTTAACAATGCGATGATGCCGACGCTGGTGCCGCCGGAGCGGATTGGCCGGCTCTCCGGCACCGGCTGGGCCACCGGCTATGTCGGTGGCATCGTCAGCCTGATCATCGTGCTCGGCTTCCTCGCGGCCAACCCGCAGACCGGCCGCACGTTGCTGGGCCTCACGCCCCTGTTCGGGCTAGATCCGGTCAGCCATCAGGGCGATCGCATCGTGGGCCCGTTGACCGGGCTGTGGTTCATTCTCTTCGTGACACCGTTGTTCCTGTTCACGCCGGATTATCCGGCCAAGCGCCCGGTGCGCGCGGCCTTGCGTGAGGGGTTGTCGGAGCTGGGGCAATCAATCAGAAGCTTGCCGCAGCAGAGATCGCTGGCGGCATTTCTGCTCGCCAACATGATCTATACCGATGGTCTGGTGTCGCTGTTTGCCTTTGGCGGCATCTATGCCGCGGGAACCTTCGGCTGGCACACAATTCAGATCGGCACGTTTGGCATTATGCTCGCGATCGCCGGCGCGTTCGGCGCATGGTTCGGCGGCAAGCTGGACGATCGCATCGGACCGAAGCGCGTCATCGCCGGCAGCATGCTCGTGCTGCTGCTGTCGGTGGCGGCGATTCTCCTGGTCGACAAGGACAGTGTGTTCTTCATCCAGGTCGCGTCGCCGCGAGCAGATGCTCCCTTGTTCTCGAGCACGGCCGAGCGCGCCTATCTCGTGCTGGGCTGCCTCATCGGCGCGGCCGGTGGTCCACTCCAGGCCGCCTCACGCACGCTCTTGATCCGCCTCGCACCGAGAGACCGCATCGCGCAGTATTTCGGCCTGTTTGCGTTGACCGGAAAGGTGACGTCCTTTATCGGACCGTTGCTGATCGGCACGATCACCGCGGTGACCGCAAGCCAGAAGGCCGGCATGGCCGTGCTGGTGGTGTTCTTCGTCGCCGGGTTGGGGCTGTTGATGCGGGTGCGGGAGTAGCAACCCCGCCGTCATTCCGGGGCGCGCCACGTGGCGCGAGCCCGGGATCCATTTATCCGCCTGCGACGCTGCTCGATGGATTCCGGGCTCGCGCTCCGCGCGCCCGGATGACGGTGAGATCAGTGCCGGAAGTGCCGCGTGCCGGTGAACACCATGGCGATGCCGTGCTCGTCGGCGGCCTTGATCACCTCGTCGTCGCGCATGGAGCCGCCGGGCTGCACCACCGCGGTGGCACCGGCCTCGATGCAGGCGAGCATGCCGTCGGCGAACGGGAAGAACGCATCCGATGCCACCACCGAGCCCTTGGTGAGCGGCTCGGCGAGCTTCAGCTCGGCTGCCGCATCCTGCGCCTTGCGCGCCGCGATACGCGCTGAATCCACCCGGCTCATCTGGCCGGCGCCGATGCCGACGGTGGCCAGATCCTTGGCATAGATGATAGTGTTCGACTTGACGTGTTTGGCCACCCGGAACGCGAATTTGAGGTCGCGCATCTCCGCATCCGTGGGCGCGCGCTTGGTCACGATCTTGAACGTCATGTCGTCGACCACAGCATTGTCGCGGCTCTGCACCAGCAGGCCGCCGGCCACTGTCTTGGCGGTAAGGCCGGGCGCGCGGGGATCGGGCAGGCTGCCGGCGAGGAGCAGGCGCAAGTTCTTTTTCCCGCCGATGATCGCGATCGCCTCCTCGGTCGCATCGGGCGCGATGATCACCTCGGTGAAGATCTTTGTAATCTCGCGCGCCGTATCCGCGTCCAGCGGACGGTTCATCGCGATGATGCCGCCGAAGGCTGAAGTGGAATCACAGGCCAGCGCCCTGCGATAGGCCTCGACGAGGTTCGATCCCTCCGCAACGCCGCAGGGGTTGGCGTGCTTGACGATCACGCAGGCCGCAGTGCGCTTGGCGTCGAATTCGCCGATGCACTCATAGGCGGCATCTGTGTCGTTGATGTTGTTGTAGGAGAGCTCCTTGCCCTGGAGCTGCCGCGCGGTCGAGACGCCCGGGCGCTTGTCGGGCGTCGCATAGAACGCCGCGGTCTGGTGCGGGTTCTCGCCGTAGCGCAGCGACTGGATCAACTTGCCGCCGAAGGCCCGGAAGTCGGGCGCGTCGATCTCGAGCTGACGGTTGAACCAGTTCGAGATTGCCGCGTCGTAGGCGGCGGTGCGTGCATAGGCCTTCGCGGCAAGCCGCCGGCGCAGCTTCAGCATGGTCGCGCCGTTGTTGGCGGCGAGCTCGTCGAGCACGGCCTTGTAATCATCTGCCTCGACGACGACGGCAACATCGTCATGGTTCTTCGCGGCGGCGCGGATCATTGCGGGGCCGCCGATGTCGATGTTCTCGATGCAATCCTCGAAGCCGGCGCCTTTGTCGACGGTCGCCTCGAACGGATAGAGATTGACGACGAGAAGGTCGATCGGCGCGATGCCATGCGCCTTCATCGCCTCCGCATGCTCCTTGTTGTCGCGGATCGCGAGCAGGCCGCCATGCACTTTCGGATGCAGCGTCTTGACGCGGCCGTCCATCATCTCGGGGAAGCCGGTGAGGTCGGAAACATCTTTCACCTTGAGGCCGGCCGCAGCGATCGCCTTCGCGGTGCCGCCGGTCGAGACCAGCTCGACATCATGCGCGGCAAGCGCCTTGGCGAACTCGATCAGGCCGGTCTTGTCGGAGACGGAAAGCAGGGCGCGGGTGACGCGGCGGGGATGGTCGGTCATGAGCAAGATCCTCTGTCTTAAGGAGTGTCTATGCCCAGGCGCGCGGCGGATATGTGTCGCGCTTCCCGATGGTGCTCCATCCAAGGTCGCCAGTCGCGCGAACGAGGGCTCGATAGCAGTTTTTGGCGCGGGTCACAACGATCAGATGGGCCGGATCCGCGTGTTTACAGCGGAAGTTCCGGTTCGCGCCGGGCGTTGCGGCGGGCATTGGTGACGGTCGGCGATGCCGTGGAGCGGACAAAGCTCCAGCGGATGGAGGGCGCCTGCCGCGCGTCCTGCCGGATCACGATCTGGGCGGTGCGGCGCGGCCCGTCATTGCCGGCCAGGAACACGCTGTCCTCGAGGTCGACCTTGTCGTCGAGCGCCTCGAAGGTCCAGACATCACGGTTCGGCAGCACCAGCATGACGCCGCGCGCATCCGACAGCCGGCTCGCCTTCACCGCGGGATGCAGATGGAAGCGCAGCGCGAAATCGGCGTCAGCGCCCTTGAAGCGTCCGCCCTGCGGCGGCGACAGCGTGTCCTCGCCGTCGATGCGGGCGCCGTCATTGGCGATCATCAGCACGCGGCGATGGATAGCGCCAAACTTGGCGAGATAGCCGTCATGCGAACTCGTGAGCAGCGTGCCGTTCTGCACGACCTCGCGATAGCTCTCGACCTCGACAGGCCCGCTGGTCACAGGCGAGCCGTGCAGGAGCCGCTTCATCGCCGACATCTCGACGAACTGGCATGACGACGTCTCGTGATAGGTCAGCGTCGAATGCGCCGCCGTGCCGCGTGCGAACGGCCGCCAATTGTCGCGGCCGGTGGTCGGCATGCCGCAATTGGTGACGATGCGGCTGATGCCGGAAGACAGTTCGAACGACAGGCAGCCGGCGTGGGCGTCGTGACTGACGCCGGCCGGCGGCGGGGGGCCGGTGTCGATGATCACGGTGGTCTGGCCGGCATCGAGCCGCTGGAAGCCGGTATGGGGCATGTTCGCCATCGGCACGCCGTGGGTGTCGTCATAGGCCAGCAGTGTGGCGAGCAGGTCGGACGATGTCGCGCTCATGCCGTTGAACAGCGCGAAATTGCCGTCGCCATGCCGGAAGAAGCGCAGCATCGGCATCATGCGGTCGATCGCGTTGAGCAGCGCCGGCGGCGGCGCGATATTGCGCGCGGCAAAGGTCTGGCGCAGCGGCAGCAGGTCGATCAGGAGTTCGATCAGCGCGCCCGGATTGCGGGAGATGTGTCCGCCGTCGGGCAGGATCTGCCGCTGCAATTCGTCCGACAGCTTCTTCGATGCGCTGCGGATGTGACGCGCCTGGTTGGCGAGGCAGAGAGCCGCATAGCACAGCGCGATCAGCACCTGGAGCTTCGGCACCCCGTCGGGAATGTCGACCATGGTGTAGCGCAGGAAGCGGATCTCGCGCGCGAGCGCGCGCAGGTAGCGGCGGTAGAATTTGTTGTCGGTCTCGTTGAGCACCAGCGGCGCCTGTGACAGCAGCGAGATCACGCGCCGGGCCAGCACGTCGGCGCGTCGTGCGACAGGGCGACGCTTGTTGGCGGGATTGGCGATCCAGTCCTCGATCAGCGCGCGCGCATTCGCGCGCGTCAGGGCGGTATCGGCGGCACGCAAATGGCGCAGCCAGCCGAAGCCGAGCAGCGCGACCTCCCAATCCTCCGACGGCGGCTCGAGATCGAAGATCGAACGGCCGTGGCAATTGACGATCTTGCCGGCGAAGACGAATCGGCCGGCATAGATTTCGGCGGCGCGTGTCGCATCCGCGGTGCGCAGATCGTGCGGCGCGATGATCAGCCTGTCAGTACGTCCCGGCCAAACCCGCGATAGCGCAACCGAACCGCCGCTCGCGCGCGCAAGCACGTTCCGCGCGAAGCGGTTCATGACCAGCGTCGAGATATGTCTGCGTTGAGCGACCGACACGCCTTGCCTTGAAGGGGGAGAGGATTCCGACGAATCCTTATTAATCCCAAAATCGAACGGCTGACACCACCTTGAACGGCGCGAATCAGCGTCGCGGTCGCAAAATCCGGTGCAAAATCAGGATTTAACGAGTCGGGCTGCGAAAAACCCGTCGAGCCCGCCAAGCTTGGGATCGGCGTTCGGCAGATGGCTGGGCAGAGTGCGAAGATCGCCTTCGGGGGTGAGGATTTCGCTGAGGCCCGCGACCTCCGACGCCTCGATCGGGACGCGGCGAAGCGCAGGTTCGGCCGCCAGCAGCGCGGCCACGGCCTGCTCGCCTTCTTCGGGTTCCAGCGAGCAAGTGCAGTAGATCAGCGTACCGGCCGGCTTGAGCAGCGTCACAGATTTTCGCAGCAGCCGCTGCTGGAGCACGGTCATGGCGGCGACATCGGATTCCTGGCGCAGCCACGCCACATCCGGATGGCGGCGGATCGTGCCGGTCGAGGTGCAGGGCGCGTCGACCAAAATACCATCGAAACTGTCGGCTGGGCCGGCCCATTCCACGGCGTCAGCGACAACGGTCTCGGCCTGGAGCGACAGCCGCGCCAGGTTTTCACGCAGTCGCGCCACCCGCGCCGGCGAGCGGTCGATCGCCGTGACGTGTGCGCCGGCATGCGCCAATTGTGCGGCCTTGCCGCCGGGGGCGGCGCAGAGATCGGCAATGGACTTGCCCTTGACGTCGCCGAACAGCCGGGCGGGCAGCGCGGCGGCGGCATCCTGCACCCACCATTGTCCCTCGGCGAAGCCGGGCAGCATGGTCACCGAGCCGTGCAGCAGCATCCGCACCGTTCCGGTCGGCAGCGTCTCGCCATGCAGGCGGCTCGCCCATTGCGTGGCATCGGACTTCACGGTGAGATCGAGCGAGGGTTCGTGGCCGAGTGCCCGCGCCATCTCCCTTGCGGTTGCTTCGCCATAATGCGCGCTCCAGCGCGCGAGCAGCCATGGCGGCAGATCCAGCGATTGCGCCGCGACCTCCTCGACCAGCGCGGTGCCCTCGCGCGCGCAACGGCGCAGCACGGCATTGACGAGGCCGGCATAGCGCGCGGCGCGCCGGTCGGATTGAACCAGGCGAACGGAGAGGTCGACGGCCGCGTGATCCGGCACGTCCATCCAGAGAATCTGCGCCGCGCCGATCAAGAGCGCGCTCTGCGCACGCGGCGCCTCGGAGGGGATGCCCTTGTCGAGCAGGCGGGACAGCACATGGCCGAGCGTGCCGAGCCGGCGCAGCACGGTCGCGACCAGGCGCCGCATCAGCGCGCGGTCACGGTCGGCCAGCGTTTTCAGTCCGGGATGGGCGCCGCTGCCGTCGAGCTGGTCGTCGAGCGTACGGTGCTTGTGCAGCACGCCGTCGACGATGTCGGCGGCGATCCGACGTGCCGCAAGGCCTGGCACTTCGGATGGAGGAGCAAAACGTTGAGATGGCATGCGGCTTAAGGTTCTGAGCGAGCGGCAGTTCCGCCGAGGGGCGCATGCCTTGAGAACCCGATCTCTGGCATGCGAATATGCCAAATGTAAGAAAGGCCTCTGGCCTTTGCAGCCCGGCATGACCATCTCAGCAATGCGATATTGGACCTCGCATGTCTCCAGATCCTGCGCTAGGAACCGCGCGATGAGTGACCAGCCTTCCGTTCCCGATCGCAAGTCTCTTCCACCGGCCGCCCAGCGCGCGTTGGCCGAGGCCGAAGCGCGCCGGCGGGCAGCGGCCGCGCATGAGAAAGCTGCGCCGAAGGAATTGCAGGGGCCGAAAGGACCCGAGCCCACCCGCTACGGCGATTGGGAGCGCAAGGGTATCGCTTCGGACTTCTGAGGCGCCGGGCATGCGCTCTTGCCGGTTCAGCCGACTCAGCCCTAGCGTGCGCAGATGTCGCGCTTCGACCCCCACCATTCCCGCCGGCCCTTCTACAGCGGCGCGCCGTTCGGCCGCCGCTTCTCCGGGCTGCTGCCGTGGATGTTCGTGGTCGGCATCGTGACGGCGATCGTGCTCGGCTTTCGCCATGGAGCGACGTGGCCCGTTCCGCATGCAGATAACGGAGACTCGCGCGATGCCGAGATCATCCTGCAGCGGTCCGGCAATTCCGATATGCGTCAGCCGGTCGATGTCGTCAGGACCGTGGACGGCGATACTTTCCTTGCGCGTGTGCATCAGTCCAACGGCCGCGATCTCGTTGCGCGCGTTCGCCTGCGTGGCATCGATGCACCCGAGATGAAAGCATCCTGCCAGGACGAACTCGACAAGGCCGAGGCCGCAAGCGATGCGCTGCGCAACCTGCTTGGCCAGGGCGGCGTCATGATCTTCAATCTCGGCCAGGACAAATATGGCCGGGTGCTCGCCGACGTCGCGACCAAACGTACTGCCAACGTCTCGGCGGCGTTACTCGCGGGCGGCTATGTTCGCAGCTATAATGGTGGTCATCGCAACGGCTGGTGCGGACGCAGCTGGCGCTTTTGGTAACAAAAAGCCGCATCCATCGATGCGGCTTTTTCAATTCAGGCGCGGGCGGCGATCAGCGCGTCACGACCACCGTCGTGCCGACGGAGACGCGGCCGTAGAGATCGGTGATGTCGTCGTTGAGCATGCGGATGCAGCCATAGGAAACGAAGCCGCCGATCGAGCCCGGCACGTTGGTGCCGTGGATCGCATATTCGCCGCCGGCGAGCGTCATCGCCGCGACGCCCATCGGGTTGCGCGGCGAGCCGCCGGGAATCATGTCGGGAATGCTCGGCTTGTCACGCTTGACTTCGGCCGGCGGCGCCCAGGCGGGGTTGCGATACTTGCCGTCGATGCGCGTGGTGCCGGCCCACTGCTTGCCGGACTTGCCGACACCGACCGGATAGCGCACGGCGTGGCCGTTATCGAGGATGAGATAAAGCCGCCGCTCGCTGGTTTTGACGACGATGGTGCCCGGCGAATAATCGGCCAGATGGGCCCCCACCATTTCCGGCCGCGCCTGCGCCGCCGGCGACATCAACACACCTGCCCCGATGGTGGCAACGAGCGCAACAGCAATCCTCTTCGACATCGATCTTCCCCTAGCCCGAACGGATCGTCCAAAATGACGCACAACCGGCAATCGCCAGCTTGCCCGTCCTTGTCAGGGAACAATCTTAACCGCGCCCGTTAACCGGTTGGTTTCCACGCACGGCCGCCGAGGGCCAGCCAGCAGGGGGACCAAAGGAAATGTTCGAAATAAAGTAAATGACCTGAAAACAACACTCGGCTGGAAAGATGCAGCCGTGCGGGTGCGTGCCCTGACAAGTCCGTGAGGGTGAGAACGGTTGTTGTTCTCGGGGAGCCTCGGCGCGAAAGGCAGTCCCGCGTCCCGGACGCGCTGCAGCGCCCTGGCGCTGCTGCGCCGATCCGGGATCCAGTTCTTTCTTCGCGCGGCACGATCGGCTCCCGGCTCAGCAGCGCACCGCGGAGTGCGCGCTGCGCTGCGTCCGGGACATAGAAGCTTGCCTTAGGCAGACTTCTTGTTCTGTCGGTTCTGGACCAGATCATCGACCACGGCGGGATCGGCCAAGGTCGAGGTGTCGCCCAGGCTGCCCGGCTCGTCCTCGGCGATCTTGCGCAGGATGCGGCGCATGATCTTGCCGGAGCGGGTCTTGGGCAGGCCCGGCGCGAACTGGATCTGGTCGGGCGAAGCGATCGGGCCGATTTCCTTGCGCACCCAGGTCACGAGCTCCTTGCGCAGGTCGTCGGTCGGCTGCACGCCGGCCATCAGGGTGACGTAGGCGTAGATGCCTTGGCCCTTGATGTCGTGCGGGAAGCCGACGACGGCTGCTTCCGACACCTTCTCATGTGCGACTAGTGCGCTCTCGACTTCGGCGGTGCCCATGCGGTGGCCGGAAACGTTGATGACGTCGTCGACGCGGCCGGTGATCCAGTAATAGCCGTCGGCGTCGCGCCGGCAGCCGTCGCCGGTGAAGTACTTGCCCTTGTAGGTCGAGAAATAAGTCTGCTCGAATCGGGCGTGATCGCCATAGACCGTACGCATCTGGCCCGGCCAGGAGCGTGTCAGGCACAGGTTGCCGGTGGTCTCACCCTCCAGCACCTTGCCGTCGGCATCGACGATCTCGGGCACCACGCCGAAGAACGGCTGGGTTGCCGAGCCCGGCTTCAGCTTGGTCGCGCCCGGCAGCGGGGTGATCAGGATGCCGCCGGTCTCGGTCTGCCACCAGGTGTCGACGATCGGGCAGCGACCGTCGCCGACGACGCGGTGATACCACTCCCAGGCTTCCGGGTTGATGGGCTCGCCGACCGAGCCGAGCAGGCGGAGCGAGGCGCGCGAGGTCTTCTTCACCGGCTCATCGCCGCTCTGCATGAGGGCGCGGATCGCGGTCGGCGCGGTGTAGAAGATGTTGACCTTGTGCTTGTCGATGACGCTCCAGAACCGGGAATTATCCGGGTAATTCGGCACGCCTTCGAACATCAGCGTGGTCGCGCCGTTCGCCAGCGGCCCGTAGAGGATGTAGCTGTGGCCGGTGACCCAGCCGACGTCGGCGGTGCACCAGTAGATGTCGCCGTCATGATAATCGAAGACGTACTGATGCGTCATCGAGGCGAACACGAGATAGCCGGCGGAGGTGTGCAGCACGCCCTTCGGTTGGCCGGTGGAGCCTGAGGTGTAGAGGATGAACAGTGGGTCTTCGGCGTGCATGTGCTCGACCGGGCATTCCGTCGTCACCATCGCTGCCGCCTCGTGGTACCAGAGGTCGCGCGTCGGGTTCATGTCGATCTTGCCGCCGGTGCGCTTGACCACCACGACCCAGTCGACGTCATTCGCTTTAGCAAGCGCGGCGTCGACATTGGCCTTCAGCGGCACCTTCTTGCCGCCGCGCAGGCCTTCGTCCGCGGTGATGATGACCTTGGATTTGCAGTCGTTGATGCGCTGGGCGAGGCTGTCCGGCGAGAAGCCCGCGAAGACGACCGAGTGGATCGCGCCGATGCGCGCGCAGGCGAGCATCGCATAAGCGGCTTCCGGAATCATCGGCAGGTAGATGGTGACGCGGTCGCCCTTCCCGACGTTGCGGGTGCGCAGGATGTTGGCCATCCGGCAGACTTCGTCATGCAGCTCCTGATAGGTGATGTGCCTGGACTGCGAGGGATCGTCGCCTTCCCAGATGATCGCGGTCTGGTCGGCGCGCTTGGCGAGATGGCGGTCGATGCAGTTATGGGCGACGTTGAGGATGCCGTCCTCGAACCATTTGATCGAGATGTTGCCCGGCGCAAAGGAGACGTTCTCGATTTTCGTCGGCGCGTGCATCCAGTCGATGCGCTTGGCCTGTTCGGCCCAGAAACCGTTCGGGTCCGAGATCGAGCGGGCGTACATTTCCTTGTACTTGGCCTGGTCGACCCAGGCGCGCTTCGCCCATTCCGCGGGGACGTCGTAGATCTTCTCGGACATGCTTTCCCTCCACATACGGCAGGCCGAACGCTAGCGACTGGCGAGCCGACTTGATCATTGACTGATTATGCGTCGGGCTAACCGGGCCCGACAAGGAGCACAAGCTGGACCTTCGACGGGCCACCGGCCATGCGGAAGATCAAGTTCACCCGTTGTGATTGTCGCAGATCTGAAACAGGCCGCGTGGACACTCTCCGGGGACTTTCCTCAGGTCTGCGGAGCGCAGCACGCAGACCCTCATGCAATGGCTAGAGGTATTTAGAAACCACCCCTCACTGATTCGGGACTCGCAATAGCGTTCGGAACACCCTAAATGGCCAACCCGGGTCCAACGAGGCCCTTCGGAACAAAAATCAGAACAGCGGCATTGACCGATAACAGACAGGGCTCAGGCGTAAGGCTATGATGGATCAGCAGAATATCGGGACGATACGGCCCGCTTCCGCCGATCCTGCGGCCATTGCGCTCGCCAAGACCCTTGGACAATGGCCGAAACCGACTCCCTTCCGGCGTCCAAGCCCGAAAAAGGCCTTCGACACGGCGCCCGCGGCGACGGTTGAGGCGTTGGCCAAGGAGCTGGGCCTGCGGCTCGGCGACCAGAACGAATTGAAGATCCGGCGCATCAAGCGCGGCAAGGGCTATTCCTTCGTCCGCCCCAACGGCGCACATATCCGCGATGCCCGCACCATCCGCCGCCTCCATGCCATGGCGGTGCCTCCAGCCTATCGCGAAGTGCGGTACTCCGCCGATCCGACGTCGCATCTGCAGGCCGTCGGCATCGACGCCGCAGGACGGTTGCAGTACCGCTACCACGCCGACTGGGAAAAGGTCCGCGAGCACCGCAAGGCGCATCGCCTGGAGAAGCTCGTCGGCGCGCTGCCAAAAATCCGACGCAAGGTCTCGGCGTTCCTGTCGGGCGACGAGCCGACGCGTGAATTCGCGCTCTCGGCGGTGATTGAATTGATCGCGCGCACCGCGATCCGCCCCGGCAACGAATCCTATGCCCGCCTCAACGGCACACGTGGCGCCACCACACTGCTGAAATCCAACGTCACGCTGGACAACGATTGCTTCGTGCTGACCTTCAAGGCGAAGGGCGGCAAGGCGGTGCGCAAGGAGTGCGACGCTGCCAAGCTGGTGCGCGCCATCGGCATTTTGCAGGGCGTCCCCGGCAAGCGCATGTTCCAGTATCGCGATGCCTACGGCATCGTGCGGGCGGTCAGCACCACGCAGGTGAACGCATTTCTGCGCGAGATTGCCGGCATCAAGATTTCGCTGAAGGATTTCCGCACGTTGATGGCGTCCGCCGTCGTCGTCGAATCACTGTCGCGGATCACGCCGGCGACGAGCCAGCGCGGCCGCAAGAAGCAGGTGCTGGACGCAATCCGCGCCGCCGCCGACAAGCTCTCCAACACGCCGGCGATCTGCCGCAAGAGCTACGTTCACGACACCATCGTCACCGCGTTCGAGGACGGCATCCTCGAGCGTTTCGCCGCGACCATGAAGGGCCAGCGCTCGCAGGCACGTCGCGAGCAGCTCCTGCAGCAGGTTGTCGCAACCGCCGCGGTCTGAAGGCGGCTACGGCCTAAACCCCGCCCATCTTGCAGACGAGCTTCCATTCCTCGGCCGTCACTGGCTGCACCGACAGGCGCGAATATTTCACCAGAGCCATCTCGGCGAGTTTCTTCTCGGCCTTGATCGCGGCCATCGTCACCGGTGTCTTCAACGGCTTGTCGGCCTTGATGTCGACGCAGACGAATTTCTCGGTCTTGTCGGTGGGGTCGGGATAGGCCTCCTTGATGATCTCGGCGATGCCGACGATCTCCTTGCCTTCGTTGGAATGATAGAAGAACGCCTTGTCGCCCTTCTTCATGTTCACGAGATTGATGCGTGCGGTGTAATTGCGCACGCCGGTCCAGGCTTCGCCCTTGGCGCCCTTTGCGACCTGCTGGTCCCAGGACCACACCGATGGTTCGGATTTCACCAGCCAGTAGTTCATCGCGCGCGCCCTATCTAGTCGTCACGGCCCGGCTTGCGCCGGCCATCGAAATCTCTGCCGTCAATTCAATATCAAGACGTGGATGCCCGCGACAAGCGCGGGCATGACGAGAAGATGTCATTCCTCCGCCTTGAAGGGGCGCGTCATCAGTGCGGAGATCGCGGCGTCGATCGTGCTCCGGCCGCTCAGGATCGAAGCCACGGCTTCTGACACCGGCATCTCGACGTTTTGCGAAGCCGCGAGTTCGATCAGCACCGGCGCGGTGAACTCGCCCTCCGCCAGCTTGCCCGCGGGTGGCTGTTCGCCGCGGCCGAGCGCGAGGCCGAGGGCGAAATTGCGCGACTGCGGGCTCGAGCAGGTCAGAATCAAATCACCGAGGCCGGACAGGCCGGCGATCGTCTCGCTGCGAGCGCCGAGCGCGCGACCGAGGCGCGTCAGCTCGGCAAAGCCGCGGGTCGTCAGCGCAGCCTGGGCGGAGGCGCCGAGCTTGCGTCCGACCGCGATGCCGACCGCGATCGCCAGGACGTTCTTGGCCGCGCCGCCGATCTCGACGCCGCGAATGTCGGTGGAGTGATAGGGACGAAACGTCGGCGAGCCCAGCGCCTTCACCAGGTTGCTCGCCAGCGCCTCGTCCTTTGCCGCCAGCGTCACGGCCGTCGGCAAGCCGCGCGCGACATCGTCGGCAAAGCTCGGGCCCGACAGGATCGCAGGCTGCGCGTGCGGCGCGGCCTCCGTAATCACGTCGGTCATGAATTTATGAGTGCCGTGCTCGATACCCTTGGCGCAGGCAACGATCGGCGCCGGCCCTGTCAGATGCGAGGCCAGCATGTTGACCGCGCCACGCAAATGCTGCGCCGGTGTCGCGATCAGCAGCACGTCGGCGCGCGACGACTTGGCGAGATCGCTGGTGATGACGATGTCAGGAGCGATCCGCACGCCGGGCAGCCGCGGATTATCGCGTGTCGATGCGATCCGCGCGGCGTGCTCCGCATTGCGTGCCCAGAGCGTGACGCTCCGTCCCGCCCGCGCCGCCACGGTTGCGAGTGCGGTCCCCCAGGCCCCTGCGCCGATCACCGCGACGGAGTCGAACGCCGGCATTGCTAGTATCCTGCCCGGGTTTTGCCGTAGCCCGCCGGCGCCGTTGCGTTGGCGTCGAGCAACCAGCGCGCGCGGGGCTGCGCTTCCATCGTATCGGTCAGGCCGAGCGCGAGGCGTTCGGCGCCGGCCCAGGCGATCATTGCGCCATTGTCGGTGCAAAGCGCAGGCGGCGGCATGATCAGTTGCGTCCCGGCTTGCCGTGCGACCTCATCCAGGGCGCCGCGGATCGCCTGATTGGCGGCAACGCCGCCGGCCGCGACGAGGGCGCGCGGCGCGCCGAATTGTTCGCGGAACAGCCTTAGGCCGACACTCAACCGGTCGGCGGTCGAATCCAGCACGGCGGCCTGGAAGCTCGCGCAGAGATCGCTGATGTCCTGCGGCGTGATCTCGCCCAGCCGGCTCGCCTCGGTGCGGACCGCCGTCTTCAATCCCGACAGCGAGAAATTGGCATCGGGGCGTCCCTGCATCGGACGCGGAAGCGCAAAGCGCGTGGCGTCGCCGCTTGCGGCCGCGCGTTCCACCTGCGGACCACCTGGATAAGGCAGGCCCAGCATCTTCGCGACCTTGTCGAAGGCCTCGCCGATCGCATCGTCGACGGTGGTGCCGAGCCGCACATATTGGCCGACGCCGGTGACCGCGACGATCTGGGTGTGGCCGCCCGAGGCGAGGAACAGGCAATAGGGAAATTCGATTCCGTCCGTGAGCCGCGGCGTCAGCGCATGCGCCTCCAGATGGTTCACCGCGACCAGCGGCGTGTCGTGCACCATCGCGATCGCCTTTGCGGTGGTGAGTCCGACGATGACGCCGCCGATCAGGCCCGGCCCCGCCGCGGCCGCGACGCCGCCGAGCTGAGCGAAGCCGACACCGGCCTCCTGCATCGCGCGCTCGATGATGCCGTCGAGCAGGTCGACATGGGCGCGGGCGGCGATCTCCGGCACCACGCCGCCGAAGCGGGCGTGTTCCTCGATCTGGGAACGGACGACGTTCGAGAGAATCTTGCCGTTGCCGTCAGACGTGCGTTCGACCACCGCCGCGGCGGTCTCGTCGCAGGTCGTTTCGATGCCCAGCACCAGCATTGGCGAATTGTTATCCAATTTGCGCCCTTGCGCTCATCCGGAAAGCGGAGTTCTGGTACGTCCGGTAGCATTCCGGGGCCAGATTGCGCAATCGCCGCGCGCGGCTTCCTCACGGCTGCGTCGCCGCAAATTGGTTCGGGAACACCTGCGATGTCCATTCTTGTTACACGGCCGCATCCCGACAATGAGGCGACGGCGGAAGGTCTGCGCGCGCGTGGCCATGCCGTGCTGCTTGCGCCGGTGCTCAAGTTCGAGCCGGTCGCCTTCCATGACGAGAGTGAAGCTCCCTACGGTGCCATCCTCGTCACATCCGCCAACGCGATCCGGGCCGTCACGTCACAATTGCGGGAATTTGGTCTGTTGCAACTGCCTTTGTTCGCGGTCGGCGTGCATACGGCTGCTGCGGCGCGCGAGGCCGGCTTTGCCGAGGTGATCGTCGCCGGCGGCGATGCCGCGTCCCTGCGCGACAAGGTGATGCAGAGCGCTCGCGACAAGTTGCTTAAGAAAAAGAGCACGCTGCTGTATCTCGCAGGCGCGGATCTGTCGCGCGACCTCGGCGGCGAGCTCGGGGCGGAGGGGTTCAGCGTGGTCACGCAGACGACCTATCGCATGGCGCCGGTCAAGCATCTGCCGCGCGAGGTCTGCGAGGGCTTCGCGGCCCACGGCGTCGAGGCGGTGCTGCACTACTCCCGGCGCAGCGCCCGCGCGTTCCTGGATGCCGCCAGGGATGAAGGCGTCGAGATCTCGGCGCTGGCGATCCCGCAATGCTGCCTGTCCGAGACAGTTGCCAGCGTGCTGCGCGATGCCGGCGCGTCACAGGTCCTGGTGGCTGCGACGCCGGACGAAAATGCCTTATTTGACACCTTGGAGCGTGCTTTGCGCACCCGTTTGGCGTAAGAGGTCGGGCCGAATCCGACGTAATCGGTCCGTCCCGAGTATGGAAGTGTGAGGAACCGTCACGATGGCCGACGACAAGCCTGAAGACGCAGGATTGGCTCCTGAGTCCGGCCGTGCCAAGCGCACTCCGACCACCATCGACCTCGAGGCCACCGAAGTCTCGACCCAGCCGCAGGAAACGGCCGTCGAGCCGGAGGCGCACGCACAGCCCGAGCAGGCCGCACACGAGCAGGCCAAGGTCGAGGATTCCGAATTCGGAGGGATCAAGTCCGAAGCAAGCGGGTCCGAAGAGGTCAAGTCCGCGTCGCAGCCTGAGCGCGCCGAGGAACAGCCTGCCGTCGTGTCCGCGCCGATTTCGCCCTGGGTCATTGCGCCGTTCTCCGGCGCTGTCGCCGCGGCGGTCGTGATCGGGGTCGGCTGGATGCTGGGCTGGCCCGCCGTGCAGGCGCCGCCGGCCGCTCCGCAAGTCACGAGCGCGACGGTCGATGCGCTGAGCGGCCGCGTTGCGGCAGTCGAAGCCAGGGTCGTCGAAGCCAAGGCCGGCAAGCCCGCCGCCGATCCGGCAATGGTGGCGAGGATCGACGTGCTGGAAAAGTCCGCAAGCAGCTTGCGCAACGACGTCGCCAATCTGCGGACGCAACTCGACAAGACCGCGAGCACATTGAACGATGCGAAATCAACCCCGCGCACTGCCGCGCCCGATCTCGCGGCTCTGAGCGATCGCATCGCCGAGCTTGAGCGTTCCGGCAAGATCGAACGCGCCGAGCTCGCGCAGCAGGGCGAGAAGATCGCCGATGCGAAGAAGATGGACGACAAGCCGCTGCGCCATGTGGTGGCAGCTGCCCTGCTCGACGTCGCCGTTCGCCACGGCGATTCTTATGAATCGCAATTGGCCGCAGCGCGGTCGATGGCAGCAAAGCCCGATATGCTGAAGCCACTCGACACGTTTGCCGCGTCAGGCATCCCGACGCCGGTGGCGCTGAGCCGCGAGCTGCTCAACATCGTGCCGAAGCTGTCGCCGCCGGTGGAAGCCCAGGCCAGCGGAACGGGCATCGTCGAGCGACTTCAGGCAGGCGCGTCGAAGCTCGTCCGCATCGAGCGAACCGACGGGGTCGGCAATGATCGCGGCGCCATCGTCGCGCGGGTGACGGCGGCTGCGTTGCGCAACGATTTCGTGGAAGCGCGACGCGAGCTCAAGACGCTGCCCGAGGCCGACCGTGCACCGGCACAGGCCTGGCTCGACAAGGCCGATGCCCGCGACGCTGCGCTCGCCGCCTCCCGCAAATTCGCCGACGATGCGATGGCGGATCTCGTCAAGCCTGCTCAATAAAGGTTCGCGCAACAATCAGCGCGTATAGGGATCGTCATGCTTCGCATCGTCCTCTTCCTCGTCCTGATCGCGCTGGCGGCGGCCGGCGCGGCCTGGGTTGCCGACCAGCCCGGCGATCTCGTCCTGACTGCGGGTGGTTTCCGTATCTCGACCACGCTGCCCAGATTCGTGCTCCTGCTCGGCCTGTTTGCCGCGGCTGTCGTGCTGGTCTGGAGCATCCTGACGACGATCTGGCGCACACCGGGGCGTCTGCGGCGCCGTCGCCAAGACAAGCGCCACGCGCGGGGCCGCCACGCCATCACCCACGGCCTGCTCGCGATCGGTCATGGCGACACCGCGCTCGCCCGCCGGCACGCCGAGGCGGCGCGGCGGCATGCGCCGAACGATCCGCTCGCGCTGCTCCTGCATGCGCAGTCGGCGCAGCTCGAAGGCAATCGCGACGAGGCGCAGCGCGTCTTCCGCGTCATGGCCGAGCGCGAGGACACCCGCCTGCTCGGCCTGCGCGGGCTGTTTATCGAGGCGCAGCGCGCCGACGATGCGGTCGGCGCCGTGATGATCGCGGAGGAAGCGATCAAGCTGTCGCCGTCCTCGACCTGGGCCTCGCATGCGGTGCTCGGCTTCCGCTGCGCGCGCGGCGACTGGAGCGGCGCGCTCGCGATCCTCGATTCGAATTTGTCCGCAGGCCTGATCGACAAGCCGGCCTATCGCCGCCAGCGCGGCGTGTTGCTCACCGCACGTGCGCTGGAATTGGAAACCATGGACCGCGACGTCGCGCGCGAAAGCGTAATGGAGGCGATCAAGCTGGCGCCGACGCTGGTGCCGGCGGCGGTGCTCGCCGCAAAATTCGAGAGCGAGGCGCATCAGGTGCGCCGTGCGATGAAGTTTGTGGAGACCGCCTGGCTCGCCAATCCGCATCCCGATCTTGCGGACGCCTATGCGCACGTGAAACTCGGCGACTCCTCGCGTCAACGCCTGCAGCGGGTCGAGACGCTCGCGGCCAAGACCCCAGCCGACAAGCCCGGCCATGTCGAAGGTCAACTCGCGATCGCGCGTGCCGCCATCGACGCCTCCGAATTCGCGCGTGCGCGCGAAGTGCTTGCGCCTTACGTCAACGATCCGACCCAGCGCGTCGCGCTGCTGATGGCCGAGATCGAGCGTGCCGAGCATGGCGATAGCGGCCGTGCCCGCGCCTGGACCCTGCGCGCGGTGCGTGGCCGGCACGATCCGGCCTGGACTGCCGACGGCTATGTCAGCGACCGCTGGCGCCCGGTCTCCCCGGTCACCGGCCGGCTCGATGCGTTCCAGTGGCAGACGCCGGTCGCGAGCCTACCTTCGGACAAGGGGGCCACGATCGAATCCTCGGCCTTCGAGGAGGCCATGTTGGCGGCTCCGCCACCGAAGCGGGTGACGGCCGCTCCAAGCGAAGGCCCGGCGGAACTGCCCGCGGTAGCACCAGCGCCGCTGCCGGCGGCACAGGACAACTCGCCCCTGATAACCAAGGAAGAGCCGGCCGTTGCGACCGCCGAACCGGTAGAGACGGCCTCTGAGGCCGCCGAATCATCGCCGCCTGTGGCGACACCGGTGTTCCGGAGCCGCGCCGACCTTGGCAAACCCGCGGCCGCGCCGATTCCTGCGGTCATCCCGATCGTCCGGGCCCCCGACGATCCCGGGATCGACGACGAGGGTCCGAGCGATGAATTTACGGAACAAATCGGCACACCCAAGGCCCAGGCCGGGGGCTGGCGCGGATTCTGGTCCCGCTGGGGCGCGTGAGCCGCATTTCCAACCCGGCATGTCCTTGCCAATTCGGGCCATGCCCGATATCAGGGGCGCGCGTATCGGGGCCGGCTTCGCCTTGGCCCCGGCCGGGTTCGCCGCAATAGCTCAGTTGGTAGAGCACGTCATTCGTAATGACGGGGTCGGGGGTTCGAATCCCTCTTGCGGCACCAGCGCCCCGTTTTCATCCGATCGAACAAGAGAGCCAAGGTCCCGGACATTGCATCCGGCGCGTTGCGCGCGATGCTGGCGTCTCTACGATGCGCGCCGGCGGGTGCGAGCGATGGGGCAGGCAGCGGCATGGCGAACGGAGCGGGGTCCGCGGATCGGAGCGACTGGATCCGGCTGTCCGGCCTCGTTCTCCTTGCGGGGCTGATCACCGCCGTCGTTGCCTCCAGGTCGCTCGATGCCTCGCGCCTGCACGGCCGGCTGTCGGTGCCGCCGCTCTATGACGACGTCGCCTATTTCGGCGACGCGGTCAGGTGGGTGAACGCCTTCGAAAGCCGCGGCGTCGCCGGCAGCGTCTGGGACCTGCTGCATCACCATGCGCCGTTTTCGACGCTGGTGGCGGCAACTGGCTTTCGGTTGGTTCCCGAAAGCTATGTCGGTCCCTACCTCGTTCATGCCGTGCTCGTGTTCGGCTTTCTGCTCGGGATCGTCTGGCTGGTTCGGCGACGGCCGGTCCTCGAGATCGCAGCGTGTCTGGTCGCAGCAGCGTGCGTGCCGGTGCTGTGGCACACGGTCACCGAGGCGCGTCCCGATCTGCCCTCGGGACTTGCCGTCGGCTTTGCCGCCGGTGCCGTCGTCTATCGCGGCGTGCTCCGGCGCAGCACAAGCTCGCTGGCCGGCCTCGGCGTTGCCTGCGCACTCGCCGCCTGCATCAAGCCGACGTCGTTTCCGGCTGCGCTCGCTCTGCTCGGCAGTACGTTCGCGATCCGGCTGGTCATCGATTGCATCCAGGCCGGCGGATTGCGCCCGTCGATCAGGACTGCACTCGGCGCGCTATTGTGGTTCGTGCTGCCGTTGGTCGCGACCACGGCCGTGCTGATCGGGCCCGCCTTGGTCGAGACCGTCACTTACATTCTCATGGTGTTCATCGGCCAGCGCGACCTCTGGACGACGGGCGAAGGTTTCTGGCCCGGACTGCTGCGCTTCTCGATCGGCGGGGACGGTCGGTTCGGCCTGCACCATTGGTTCGTCATCGGGGTGGCCTTGATGCTGCTGCGTTTCGTGTTCGCTACGATCGAGGGACGGGCTGCGGTGCTGGATGCCGTGGTTCTGCTCGCGACCATGCTGATCGCCTACGCCATTCCGTCCGTTGCCGAGATCAAAACCTACTTTTTCGGCGCAATGTTCTACGGCGTGTTCATCGTCGCGATCGTCCTCAATGGTTGCGCCTGCATGGCGTCCATTGAATCGCTGCTTGCGCGCACGGCGCTTGCGAAAGACATCCGCCGCCGCCTGTTGACGGCGGGCCGGGTGCTTGCGCTCGCGATCGCCTTCGCGCTGTTCATCAAGCACGTCGCGATCGGTCAGCTCAGCGTAGCGACGTCGCTGAGCGCGCAGCAGCAGGACAGCATCCGCGCATCGACCCAGCGTCTCTGGTCGCTCCTTCGCGACGTCAAGCCGCCGCCGTCGGGACCGCTCTATGTCGGCTTTTCGAGCCCCTATCCCGTCACGCCCGCGACCATTCAATTATATGCGGCACAGGCGCGTATGAATCTCGTCGTCCGTGGCGAGATGTGGCATCGAACGGCAGCGGCGACTGCAGACGGGCTTCTGCAGTCCGAGATCTTCGTCGTCTCGAGTTCGATCCAGCACACGCTGATTGGCCCTCGCGTCGGCGACGAACTCATCGCCCGCATGGACGCGGACAAGGGCGTCTGCCTGCTCGACAGCATGAGCTTTCCGGACGTGACGCTGCGGGTCTATCGGCGCGGGTGCTGACCGCAGCCGCCGGGTTCGAAATTGTGCCGCGCCAAATGTGAGGCCGATCACTTAACCCCAAGCGTTTCGCCCGTAATGTCGCAGTCACGCCAACACGGGGAGATTTCACATGCGTAAGATCATTCTGGTTGCCGCAATGGTCCTGGCTTCTGCGTCGGCCCAGGCAGGCGACTCGCGCAGCCTTTCGCTGTCCGCGACGGGCGCCCAGGCCCCTGCTCCACTGACTACGGCGACATCGGCGACCAGCACCACGGCGCAGGGAAACGAAGTCGCGCCCGCCGCGGAGGCGCCGAAATATCTGGATCGTCCGCCGGCAGTGTCGCTCTCTGAGCCGGCTGCTCCCGTCACTCCGGCGGCTCCGGCGGTATCCACGCCGGCGCCCACCCCTGCGCTGGTCGCGACGACCAAGCCCGCCACCAAGAAAACGGCAAGGGCTGACAAGCCGAAGTCCAAGCGCTGGACTGAGCGCCGCATCATCAGCGAGCTGCACCGCCACGGCATCTATTGGTAGGCGCTCGCCAAAAGCAAATGGCCGGGACAAGCCCGGCCATGACGCAAGAGTTGGAGATCGAGAAGCGTTTACTGCGACACCGTCTGCACCACGCTAGCGATCGGACGCGTGTTGGTGCTCGCGGTGGGCACCTTCATGTCCTTCATGATCGCCTCGTCATATTCGGGCAGCGACTGCAGCGTCGTCTTGGCCTTCATCTGCACGACCTTGTAGCCGCCGGCCTTGAGACGGGCGAGCAGCGCCGGCAGGGCAAGGCCCGTGTTCTTCTGGAAATCGTGCATCAGGATGATGCCCTTGCCGAGCTTGTCGAGCCGCGTCATCACCGTCTCGATGATCTTCTCCGGCGTCGCGCCCTTGCGGAAGTCAAAGGAATCGACGTCGGTCGAGAACATCGCGACGTTGCGGGTGCCGAAATAGCCCACGATCGCCGGATTATGCTGGAGCTGCGGGAAGCGGAAGAACGGCGCCGGGTTGGCACCGAGCGCGAATTTCACCGCGCTGATGCCCTTTTCGACCTCGTCCTTGGCCATCTGCTCGGTCATCTTCTTGCCGTTCAGATTGACATGCGACCAGGTGTGCGTGCCGACCGTATGGCCCTGGGCCAGCACCTGGCGCAGGATTTCCGGATGATAGGTCGCGTGCTTGCCGACCGAGAAGAACAGGCCCTTGGTGCATTCGTCCGCGAGCGCCTTCAACACATTCGGCGTGTTCACCGGCCAGGGGCCGTCGTCGAAGGTCAGCACGACCTCCTTGTCGGTGAGGAAGTCGAATTGCTTGAAATGATCGAAGCCGAAGCCGGGGCCGCCGGTGGTGTCGATCTCGACCACACGGGAGACGCCCAGCGCGTTCGGATTGGCGCAGGTCGATCTCTGCTGGACCGCCATGGCCGGGGCCGGCGTCGGCGCGGGTGCCTGAGCAAGCGCCGTCGGCCTGGCCGCGATCGTCGCGGTGGTCTCGACGTCATCTCTGGCCGCAAGCTTCGCCGGTGCCGGCAATGGATCGGCGGCACGGGCGGCAACTGTCTTGGGAGCGGCCTGGTCGGCACGCGAGGAATAATAAAACCAACCGCCGGCGGCGATCACGACCGCCGCAACTACACTGGCCAGCATCAGGCCCAACGCATTACGCATCGCTACTCTTTCCAATCACGCAACCAAACCAGCGGAATTTCCCGCGCGACGAGCCATTAATGCGAAAGAAGAGTTAACGTGACACCAACACGAAAGCGGTTGCGGAGGAATTTCAGCGCGGTGCGCCAAAGTGACCGAAGTCACAGAGAGAGGGGCTCGCGTGACCATCATCACATCGGAAACTGTCTTGGTGGAGCATCGTCATTCCCATCAACAACGGGCGTCGTTGCGACGGCGCCAATGGGAGCTTCAAATGACCAAGTCTCTGACCAAGTCCTTCTCTGCCAGTATCCGCGACAGCAGCCTGGCCCTCGGCTTTGCCGCCATCGTCTCGCTCGTCTCGACGACCTCGAGCTTCGCCTTTTCGGCCGAGGCGCAGCAGCAGTGCACCGGCGACGCTTTCCGCCTGTGCTCGTCTGAAATCCCCAACATCCCGAAGATCACGGCATGCATGATCAAGCATCGCGCGGATCTGAGCACCGGCTGCCGCGCGGTGATGGACAAGGATCTCGCCAAGGGCGCCTCGCGCAAGGTCGCTGACGCCCGGGACAGCCAGTAAGACACGCAACACTGTCGTCGTTGCGTCGGTTGGCTCCCCGCGCGATAGGCCCCGGCATCGAGCCGGGGCAACGCGGCGGCGTCAGGCAGCCTGCCAATAAAGCCGTTGCGGCTGAGGGATCGTCGCACTAGCTTCGCCCGCACATTCGTCCGGGCAAGAGGCATTACGCGATGACCAGAATTCTTTTCATTCTTCCTTTGCTCCTCGGCGCATCGGTCGCATCCGCGCAGCAGCAGCCGGGCCAGGATGCCTGCGCGCGCGACGTCACCCGCTTCTGCCGCGCCGTGATGAACAATGGCGATGGCGCCGTGCTCGCCTGCCTGAAGGAGAACCGCGCCCGACTCAGCAAGGGCTGCGACAAGGTGCTCAAGGAGCACGGGCAGTGATCGTCATTCCGGGGTTCGCGCCTGACGGCGAGCCTGGGAATGGCGAGCGGGCTAAGTGCTGCTCCCCGCCGCGGATGCGACCACCGGCAGCACTTCGGCGCTCGCACGATCCGGCGTCTCCTCCTTCCAGCGCACCGAGCCGAACGGGCGCTCCAGCATGCGACGGATCCGCACCGGCTCGGGACCGATATGGAAAGCGATCGCCTGTTGGTGCAGCGCGCGTTCGGACTGGGTCGAGCGGTTGCGCTGGCGTAAATAGTCGAACCAGGTCGGGCAATGATAGCGCTCGGTCCACAATTCCGGATCGGCGATGTCGCGGGCAATCGACCAGCCATAGGCGCCGTTGCGCTGCCGCGAGAGCTGCACGTCCTGCATCACATTGTGGAAAGCGCGGGCGTTCTCCTGAGACACCCGGTATTCGATCTCCACCACCAGCGGCCCGCTGCGGCCGGTGATCGACAGCTTGACCTCGGGATCGGCCAGCACGTCGGCGTCCTCGTTGCGGGCACCGACGCGCGGCATCGTCAGCCAGATCCCGAGCAGTGGCGAGATCAGCATCAGGCCTGCCGCGGTCAGCAGCGCGACTTCGACACCCGCATAATCGGTGAGATGGCCCCAACCCCAGGCACCGATGGCGATGCCGCCAGAAATCGAGGCCTGGAACGCCGCGAGCGAGCGGCCGGCGACCCAGCGCGGCGCCGAGAGCTGCACGCCGATATTGAACAGCGCCACCGCGGCCATCCAGACCGCGCCTGCCAGCACCAGCGCAGCCGCCGTCAGCACCGGCTCCGTGCTGAGGGCAAGCGCGGCCATCGCGAACGCCATCGAGATGGTGCAGGCACGGATCGCGGCCTCGCCGCTCATGCGCTTGCGCAGTTCGTGGATGTTGAGCGCGCCGAGGACGGCGCCCATGCCGAAGGCGCCCAGCATGATGCCGTAGGTCTGCGCGCCACCATGCAGCAGGTCGCGTGCAACCAGCGGCATCAGCGCCATGATGGCGCCGCCGATCAGGCCCATCACCAGCGTGCGCAACAGCACGATCTTGATCGGCGGCGAATTGGTGATGTAGCGGAAGCCCGAGACCATGGCGCGGTTGAGTTTTTCCCGCGGCAGCCGCGAGGGCTCGGTGTTGCGCCGCCACAGCAACAGCACCACCAGCAGCGGCAGATAGAGGATCGCGTTGCAGGCGAACGCGGCCACTGCGCCGAGCGCGGCGACGATGACGCCGCCGACCGCGGGGCCGAAGCTGCGCGCGATGTTGTAGCTGATGCCGTTGAGCGCAACGGCCGAAGGCAGCGCATCGGGCGGCACCTGCTCGCTGACCGACGACTGCCATGCCGGGCCGAACAGCGCATTGCCGCTGCCTACCACGAAGCAGAAGGCGAGCAGCGTCTCCGGGGTGATGAGATTGAACCCGGCCAGCACCGTCAGAGCCGTCGCGCCAGTGAGTGCAACCATCAGCGAGACCAGGGTGACGATGCGGCGGTCATACATGTCGGCGATGGCGCCGGCCGGCATCGAGATCAGCATGATCGGCAGCATCAAGGCGGTCTGCACCAGCGCCACCTTGTCCGCCGAGGCCGCCATCTGCGTCATCGCCCAGGCCGCGCCGACGCCCTGGATCAGGAGGCCGAGATTGGAGAGCAGGCTGGCGAGCCAGATGCGCCGGAACACGGTGTACCGCAGAGGCGCGGTGATGCCGTCGGCGGCAATTTTCTGGCGGTTCGTCTGCTCGGTCATATCCCCTTCCAAATGGGCTGGCAGAAATGGTCCTGGGGTGAACTTGGGCGATTCCGGCGAATTCAGTGATGCCCGCGAAAGTCATTCGCTGTCCAGTGGTTAGGCCGCTATAAGCGGTGCAAAGAGTTGGTTTGCCGGGAGGAACAAATGAAGCTGTCGCGACGGACGATCCTGCAGGGCGCTAGCAGCTTGCCTTTCGCAATTGCGAGCTTGCGGGCGGGCGCATGGGCCCAATCTGCGCCGGCGGCTGCATTGCCTCCGGACCCGCCTCCGCCGATCCTGTTCGTCCACGGCAATGGCGACTACGACGCGCTCTGGATGACGACGCTGTGGCGGATGGAATCCAACGGCATCGCGCGCGATCGCATGATGGCGATCAATTTCACCGATCCGCTGGCGCGAACCGACGACAAGGTCGAGCAGGCGAACCGCTCTTCGACCGAGGACCAGCGCCGCGAGCTCTCTGCCGCCATCGCCGAGTTGAAGCGCCGCACGGGTGCGCCGCGCGTGGCGCTGGTCGGCAGCTCGCGCGGCGGCTACGCAATCCGCAACGTCATCAAGAACGGTGGTGCCGGCGATGTCAGCCACGCCGTCTTGTGCGGCACGCCCAATCACGGCGTGTTCGCCACCGACGACCAGCCCAACAACGAGTTTAACGGCCGCGGCGTATTCCTGCGCGGCCTGAACGAGGGCGAGAGCGAGGTGACGCCGGGCGTCGCCTTCCTCACCTTGCGCAGTGACGGCATGGACAAATACGCCCAGGCCGACGGCCGCTTCATCGGCAAGCCGGGCACGCCGACCGGCGTCACCGTCGAAGGACCGGAGCTGAAGGGCGCCACCAATCTGGTGCTCGGCGCGCTCGACCATCGCGAGGTGGCGTTCCACCCGCGCGCCTTCCGCGAGATCTACAGATTCATCGCAGGTCGCGAGCCCGTGCGCATTGCGATCGTGCCGGAGCCAAGCGTACGGTTGAGCGGCCTCGTCACGGGGACGCCGGGCGGCGTGCCGACCAATCGTCCGGTGGCGGGCGCAACCGTCGATATTTTTCGCGTCAATCCTGAAACCGGAGAGCGCAACGGTGGTGCGCTGCACAGCGCGAAGACCGGTGCCGACGGCCGCTGGGGGCCGGCGCAGGTCGATCCCGCCTGGTCGCTTGAATTCGTCCTGACATCGCCGGACGCTCCGACGACGCACATCTACCGCTCGCCGTTCCCGCGCGCCTCCGACGTCGTGCATTTGCGGGCCGCGCGCCCGCTCGGGCCGGCCGACAAAGACGCAGGAGCTATCGTGATCATGTCGCGGCCGAGGGGCTATTTCGGCCTGCCGCGGGACGTGGTGCTGCTCGACGGCAAGGAGCCGGCCGACGTCAAGCCGGGCGTGCCCACGGATTCGGCAGCAACTCTGCGGCTTCCCGCCAGCGAGGTCGGGCGCAACATCGTGGCTCAATTCGGCGAAGAACGAATTGTGGCGCGTGCCTGGCCTGCCTCGGAGAACAGGATTGCGATTGCCGAGCTGACTTACTAGCTATTTGCCTGCGTCATATCGGGAGAGCGCCATGAATATCGCCAGCGTGCGCAGGCCCATCATCCCTCCGGCTCCCCCGCGCGCACCCGACGACATGTCGTTCTTCGGCCGGCTTGCCGTGCTCCGGCACAACATGATCGCGACCTGGGGGCAGCCCGCCTATGAGGAAGACGTCATCAAGGGGCGCTTCTTCCTCCGCAACAGTTTCATCCTGAACCAGCCGGATGCGATCCGGCACGTCCTGCTTACGAATTACGAGAATTATACACGCACGCCGGCGGGAATCCGGATGCTGCGTCCCGTGCTGGGCGACGGTCTTCTGATCGCGGAAGGTCATTCCTGGACGTTCCAGCGCCGCACCCTCGCGCCTGCCTTCACGCCGCGCGCGACCGCCAACCTCGTACCGCACATGACGGCGGTGCTCGACGAAGCCATTGCGAAGCTCGAGACGCAGACCGGCGCGCCGGTCGATCTGCGCGAAATCATGCAGCGCATGACGCTGGAGATCGCGGGACGCACGATGTTCTCGTTCGGCATGGACCGGCACGGCGCGACCCTGCGCAATTTCATCATGGAATATGCGTCCCGGCTCGGACGGCCCTACTTCCTCGACATGCTGCTGCCGGTGTCGTGGCCGAGCCCGATGGATTTTGCCCGCGCCCGTTTCCGCAAGCGCTGGACCGAATTCGTCGCGATGTTGATCGCCGAGCGGCGCGCTGCCGGCAAGAAGGACGGCGCGCCGCCGCGTGACCTGTTCGATCTCATGGACGCGGCGCGCGATCCGGAAACCGGCAAGGGTTTCTCCGACGAGCAACTGGTCGACGAGGTCGCGACCATGATCCTTGCCGGACACGAGACCACGGCGACTGCGCTGTTCTGGGCGCTCTATCTGCTCGCGCTCGATCCTGATACGCAGGAGGAGGTGGCGTCCGAGACGAGCGGCGAGCATCTCGACAGCATGGCCGACATCGACCGGCAGAAACTCACCCGTGCCGTGGTCGACGAGACCATGCGGCTCTATCCGCCGGCGTTCCTGGTTGCGCGTGCCGCCCGCGAAAAGGACAACGCGGCCGGAATCGAGATCGGCAAGGGCGACATCATCATGATCGCGCCCTGGCTCTTGCACCGGCACGAGAAGCTGTGGGATCAGCCGAACGCGTTCATTCCCAAGCGCTTCATGTCGACGGAGGCGCCTGATCGCTTCGCCTATCTGCCGTTCGGCGCAGGCCCGCGCGTCTGCATCGGCGCACCGTTCGCGCAAGCCGAATCCGTGCTGGCGCTGGCCCGGCTGATCGGCGCCTTCCGCGTCGAGCTCGCCGACCACGCGAATCCCGTGATCCCGCTCGGCGTCGTCACGACCCAGCCGAACCACTCACCGATGTTCCGTATCACGCGGCGGTGACGCCGCCCCGTCTGGCAGATGGCGCCATTCCACCCTATAGAGTTGCGCCATGAGCGACGTCCGGGCCCAGTTCTCCGTTTTGAAACAGACCGCCGATGAAAAGGTGGTCGATGCGATTCAGCACCTCATCGACCACGGCGAGGACCACCAGCTCAATCGCGTGAATGTCATCGACTTCTCGAGGTTGCATGGTCTCGACGAGGAGCTGGCCATATCGGGCTTTCTGCATTCGGCCCGGCTCGGGCTGTTCGATCTGGGCTGGAACGTGCTGTGTCCGGGATGCGGCGGCGTGCTGGGAGCGCATTCGACCCTGAAGGGGCTCAGGCCGGACGATTATCACTGCGCGCTGTGCGCCTGCGCCTATAAGGCCTCCGTCGACGACCAGGTCGAGGTGTCCTTCACGGTGAACCCGCGCGTCAGGCGCATCGCGGCGCATGATCCCGATACGCTTCCGGTGTGGGAATATTACAAGCAAGTCTATTGGAGTTCCGGCGTCGACTTCACTGATGAATCCGTTGAAACGTTGGCCGGCGAGGTGGCGCTTGAATCCCGCGAGCTGCCCCGAGGTCAAACGGCGACAGTTTCGCTCACCCTGCCAAAGGAATTCATCATCATCTTCGAGCCGATCACGCATGCTGCCCTGTTCATCGACGTCCAGGGCGATCCCGCCGCGGAACCACAGGAACTCTCGATCGCCTACGCCACCGAACCGACGCTGACACAGACGATCAGCCTGCGTCCCGGCCCGGTCAGCCTGACGTTCCAGAATCAGGCGAGCACACGCGTCCTGCCGTCGGTGTTCGTCGCGGCCGAAGCGCTCCATCATCTGATCGGCAAGCGGAAGCCGTTCCTGACGGCCAAGCGGATGCTGTCGAACCAGACCTTTCGCGATGTGTTCAAGGCCGACAATCTCAGCATCGACCAGCGGCTGCAGATCACGTCGCTGACCTTTCTGTTCACGGATCTCAAGGGATCGACGGCTCTCTACGAACGGGTCGGCGATCTCGCCGCCTTCGATCTCGTGCGCGCGCATTTCCACGCCTTGCTCGAGATCATCTCGTCGCAGAAAGGCGCGGTCGTGAAGACGATCGGTGATGCCGTGATGGCGACCTTTATCCGTCCCGAGGACGCGATCGTCGCGGGGCTGCGGATGCGTACGGCGATGGACGACCTCAACAGCCAGCGTGGCACCGACGATCTCATCGTCAAGATCGGCATCCATGAAGGTCCCTGCCTCGCGGTGATGCTCAACGAGCGGCAGGATTATTTCGGCCAGACCGTCAACATCGCCGCCCGCGTGCAGAGCCTGTCGACCGCGCAGGAAATCCACATCACCGGTCCGGTGCTCGACGCGCCGGCCGTGGTGGAAGTGCTGAAGCAACGCGAGATCAGGCCGATCCAGAAACAGGCTGCATTGCGCGGCATCGCCGACAAGATGGTGGTGTACGAGATTCCGTGACGGATGGTCGCTGGCGGCGCCAAGCTGCCCTCGATAGGCCGGCCATGACGGGCGAATGAGACGGGCCGGATTGCGGAAACGTAATGCTGCGCGCGGAACTGACGCACGTTGCGCCGGTTGAGTTTCCTGCTCATATAATGCTGGTAACGGCCGCGCCTCGCGGCTGCATCGATCTCGGTAGGACCTTATGCTCGACGGCCTGCGTCAATTCATCGCCGACATTGTCGCCCCCCATGACCAGGGCCGCACGTTCGGTGACAGCGATTATCGGTTGGCTGCCACTGCGCTGCTGGTCCATGTGGTCTCGCTGGACGGCCAGCCGAGCGCGAGTGAGCAGCGCAAGCTGCATAGCCTGATCGAGAGCCATTTTGGGCTCGATCGCGGCACTGCGGATCGCCTGATTGCGGACGCTACCCAGGTCGAGGGCGAGGCGGTAGACCTCTATCATTTCACCAGTGTCATCATGCGCTCGCTCGACGAAGACGGCCGCAAGCGCATCGTTCGGATGATGTGGGAGCTGGTCTATGCCGACGGCCAGGTCTCCGAATTCGAAGACAACGTCGTCTGGCGCGCCTCCGACCTGCTCGGCATTTCCCAGCGCGACCGGATCGACCTGAAGCATGCGGTGGCGGAGCGCACCAGTGGTCAGGTGAAGGACAGCGCCGTCGGCGGCTGAATCCGTGCAAACCGGCGGATGGTCGGTTGTGCTGGCCACATGACAAAACTTTAATGTAGCTTCGGGGCCGGCCGTCTCCGAATTCTTCCGTAAATGCTCCGCTTTCTTGCGCCCCCTGTCGCCCGCTCAAGCGGCCATGCGGCCGCTGCCGCTTGCCTGTCGCGCACGGCTTATGCTCTCGTTCCGCCATTGCCGGGCCAAGAACATCAATTCAAGAGACTTCGATCGTGACTGAGCGGGTAACGTTGATCACCGGCGCTTCGGCGGGCATAGGTGCGGAGCTGGCGCGTGTATTCGCCGCCAATGGACATCGCCTCGCATTGACGGCGCGGCGCGTGGATCGGCTGGAAGCGCTCGCCAATGAGCTCGCCGCCAAGGGCGGTAAGAAGCCGATCGTGATTGCCTGCGATCTCGAGAATCCCGACGCCGGCGAGACGATCGCGGCGGCGCTGGTCGCCGAAGGCGTCGAGCTCGATCACCTCGTCAACAATGCCGGCTTCGGCGTTTTCGGCGATGCCGTCGAGTGCGATCGCGACGAGCAGATCGGGATCGTCGATGTCAACGTGCGGGCCCTGACGGATTTGTCGCTGCGCTTCGCCGATCAGCTGATCAGGAACAAGGGCGGTCTTCTCAATGTCGGCTCGGTCGCGGGCTTCCTGCCCGGTCCCGGCATGGCCGTCTATTATGCCTCCAAGGCCTACGTGATTTCCTTTACCGAAGCGCTGCGGGCCGAGCTCGCGCCGCGCGACGTTCGCGTCACCGTGCTTTGCCCGGGTCCCGTGCCCACCGAATTCCAGGCGCGTGCCGGCGTCGGCTCCGGACATGATACGGCTCTTCTCAATGTTTCGGCCGCCGAGGTCGCACGGGAGGCCTATCGTGGTCTGATGGTGAACAAACGGGCAGTGCTGCCTGGCCTCGGCATCAAGATTGTGCCCTTTGCACTGCGCTTCTTCCCACGGGGCTTTATCCTGGCCGCCACCAGTCGGTTCCAGAGGCAGAGGCGATAGGTCTCGAGGCGCCCCTATTGGCCCGGAGCTTGCTTCGGTTTCGGTGTGTGCGCGAACTCACACGAAATTAACGATCGCTTAGTTATGCTGGTGGTCTGAACCGATAGCACTCGCAGAGGCCATGTCGTTCCGGACGGACAGGTTTGTTGGCGCAGAATTGGTGCCGTTCCCAAGGAGGACGCCGCGCGCCGTCGCCGCTGACACCCAGTTGCCGGTTCTGATTGTCCTGCATCAGGAATCCTCGACACCCGGCCGCGTCGGCAATGCGTTGCGCGCGCTCGGTCATCGCCTCGACATCCGCCGTCCGCGCTTCGGCGATCCCCTGCCCGAGACGCTTGATCAGCATGCCGGCGCCGTGATCTTCGGTGGGCCGATGAGCGCCAACGATCCCGACGCGTACATCCGCCGTGAAATCGACTGGATCGAGATTCCGCTTCGCGAGCAGCGGCCGTTTCTCGGTATCTGCCTTGGTGCCCAGATGCTGGCGAAGCAGCTCGGCGCCCGCGTCGCGCCACATGCGGAGGCGCTGACCCAGATCGGCTACTACCCGATCCGGCCCACAGCCGCGGGCCACGCGCTCTGCCCGGCCTGGCCGGCCCAGGTCTATCACTGGCATCGCGAGGGATTCGAGCTGCCTGTCGGCGCCGAGCTACTGGCAGAGGGCGATGATTTTCCGGTGCAGGCGTTCCGCGCCGGCAATGCCTTCGGCGTGCAATTCCATCCTGACGTGACGTACGCGATGATGCATCGCTGGACCACGCGCGGCTATGACGGCTTCAGCGCGCCCGGCGCAAGGCAGCGGCATCATCACTTCGCCGATCGTGCCGTGTACGATGCCGCCGAACGCGCCTGGCTCGACCATTTCATCGACGGCTGGCTGGCGCGCCGGCCGGTGCTGGCGCAAGCCGCCGAGTGATCGCGCCTTCGCGCAGGCTCTTGGCGCAAGTCTCTGCCTTCTCTCTGGATATGCTAGGCTGTTAGCCAACGAGCGCGCGAACGCGCCGGCATGCAAAGGGAGAGCGATCATGGCCTACGAGCACATTCTTTATGAGGTGAGCGACAAGATCGCGACCATCACGCTCAATCGTCCCGACCGGATGAATGCGTGGACGCCGACCATGGAACGCGACGTGCGCCACGCAATGGAAGCGTCGAGCAACGATGACGATGTCCGCGTCATCATCCTCACCGGCGCCGGCCGCGCCTTCTGTGCCGGCGCCGACATGGATGCCCTGAAGGGGCTCGACCCCGATGACGTCAGGCGCGCAACGAATCTGCCGCCGTTCGACATGAACCGGCGTCCGGACTGGCAGACGCGCTACGGCTTCTATCCGTCGATCAAGAAGCCTGTCATAGGCATGCTCAATGGCGCCACGGCCGGCATCGGCCTCGTGCACGCACTTTATTGCGACCTGCGCTTTGCCGCCGACAACACCGTGTTCACGACCGCCTTCGCGCGGCGCGGCCTGATTGCCGAGCACGGCATCAGCTGGATGCTGCCGCGCATCGTCGGCCACGCCAACGCGATGGATCTGTTGCTCTCGGCAAGGCGCGTATCGAGTGACGAGGCGTTGCGGATCGGCTTGGTAAACCGGCTCTGCCCGCCGGAGAAGCTGCGCGAGGAAACCTATGCCTATGCGCGCGACCTCGCCGATTTCGTCTCGCCGAGCGCAATGGCCGTGATCAAGCGCCAGCTCTACGAGGTGCCGTTCCAGACCCTGGCGGAGGCCACGATCGAAGCCAACCGGGAGATGATGGTGGCGCTGGCTGGCAGCGATTTCCGGGAGGGAGTCGCGAGCTTCATGGAGAAGCGGCCGCCGCGATTTACGGGGAGGTAGGGGGGGAGAGATCTGAGAAGGTAGCCCGGCTTCGCCCTTCGGGCTACGCCGCGGCAGCCTTCGCTACGAAGCGGCTTGCCGAGCCGAAGCAGTCGTAGCCTGCGAAGGCTGGTGGAGCCAGGCGGGATCGAACCGCCGACCTCGTCATTGCGAACGACGCGCTCTCCCAGCTGAGCTATGGCCCCTTTTGCTGGCCGCTCTGGTAAACGCGGCCGACAACCGGGCGCCATTTAAGTCCCCGCCAAGGTCAAGTCAAGGACGGGTGTAAGGCGGTTTTAGCCATCCTGGCACTGACTTCCCTTGTTTGGGCGGGGGGGAACCGATATCTAGCGAAAGGCGCCAATTCAGCCGTTGCCAGAGTTCGATCGCCAGAGTCTTCAAAAGCCAGAGTCTTTCAAATCATGCGTGCCGTTCTCGACATCGTCATCATCGTGCTCGACCTCTACGTCTGGCTGCTGATCGCTTCCGCGATCCTGTCCTGGCTGATCGCCTTCAACGTCGTGAACACGCGCAACCAGTTCGTGTCGGCGGTGGCGGAGTTCCTGTACCGGATAACCGAGCCGGTGCTGGCGCCGATTCGTAATTTCCTGCCCAGTCTCGGCGGTCTCGACATCTCGCCGATCATCCTGATCCTGCTCATCATGTTCATCGAGCGGGTGATCCTGTACTACATCTACCCGAACGTGGTCTGAGCGGGCTGGAGCCCTTGGTTGCCAACGTAGCTTGTAAGGAACCGTGGCGTTATTCGGCCGCAGGCATCAGCATCGCGCTGCGGGTGACGCCGCGTGGCGGCCGCGATGGCATCGACGGGATCGAGCAGCTGGCCGACGGCCGCAGCGTACTGAAGGTGCGGGTGCGCGCCATTGCTGATGGCGGCGAGGCCAACAAGGCCGTTTTGATCCTGCTGGCGAAATCGCTGGGCGTCCCCAAGGCTGGCGTCAAGCTCCTGTTCGGAGCCACCTCGCGGTTGAAGCAGATCGCAGTCGATGGCGATCCGGCCCGGCTCGGCGAAGCCCTGCGCCAGCTGGTCGCGGCCCAATCGAAAGACTGAGGGAACTGACATGACCGCCAACATCATCGATGGAAAAGTCATCGCCGCGGAGCTTCGGGCCCGCGTCGCCGAGGAGGTCGCTCGCGTCAAGCGCGAGCACAATCTGGTGCCGGGGCTGGCGGTCGTGCTGGTCGGCAGCGACCCCGCCAGCGAGGTTTATGTCCGCTCCAAGCACACCCAGACCCAGGCCGCCGGCATGGCCTCGTTCGAGCACAAGCTGGCGGCCGATGTGTCGCAGGCAGATCTCCTCGCGCTGGTCGCAAAGCTCAACCGCGATCCGGCCGTGCACGGCATTCTGGTGCAGCTGCCGCTGCCGAAAGGGCTGAACACCGAAGCCGTCGTCAACGCCATCGACCCCGCCAAGGACGTCGACGGGCTGCATCCGAACAATGCCGGTCGGCTCGCCGGCGGCTTCGAGGCGCTGTCGCCCTGCACGCCGCTGGGCTGCATCATCCTGACCAAGAGCGTGCACGCTTCGCTGGAAGGCATGAACGCCATCGTCATCGGTCGCTCCAATCTGGTCGGCCGCCCCTTGGTGCAATTGCTGCTGAACGAGAACGCGACCGTGACGATCGCGCATTCGCGCTCGCGCGACCTGCCGGGGCTCGTGAAGCGGGCCGATCTTGTCTACGCCGCGGTCGGCAGGCCCGAGATGGTGCGCGGTGATTGGCTGAAGCCGGGCGCAACCGTGATCGACGTCGGCATCAACCGGATACCCAAGGAAGACGGCAAGACGCGCCTCGTCGGCGACGTCGCCTATCAGGAAGCGCTTGAGGTTGCCGGCGCGATCACGCCGGTGCCGGGCGGCGTCGGCCAGATGACCGTGGCGTGCCTCCTGGTCAACACGCTGCGAGCGGCCTGCGCGATCGCCGGGCTGCCAAAGCCGGCGGTGTAGTTCGAGCCTAGGCCCGGGGCGCAGCGCATCGTTTTACGTTGCGCTGCAGAGCCGGCCCAGCAGGGCCCACCCACGGGTCTCGGCTCAGCGATGCGTCACTTCGTTCGCATCGCGTCCGGGACGGTGCACTCAGCCCTTCTTCTTTTTCTTTTCTTCGCGATCCATGCCTTCGAGGATCAGCTTGTGCGCGTCCTCCGGGCCGCCCCAGCGCAGGATCTTCACCCATTTGCCCTTCTCGAGATCCTTGTAGTGCTCGAAGAAGTGCTGGATCTGCTGCAGCGTGATGTCGGGCAGGTCGGAGTACGTTTTCACCTTGTCGTAGCGCTGCGTCAGCTTCGATGACGGCACCGCCAGGATCTTCTCGTCGCCGCCGGCTTCGTCTTCCATGAACAGCACGCCGACCGGGCGCACGCTCATGACGGCGCCGGGAATGATGGCGCGGGTGTTGATGATCAGGACGTCGCAGGGGTCGCCGTCATCCGACAAAGTATGCGGGATGAAACCGTAGTTACCGGGGTAACGCATCGGCGTGTAGAGGAAGCGGTCGACCACCAGCGTGCCGGCTTCCTTGTCCATCTCGTACTTGATCGGTTCGCCGCCCACGGGGACTTCGATGAGGACGTTGACTTCGTGTGGTACGTTTTTCCCAATCGAGATCGCATCGATACGCATTGAAGGCTCCGTTGTTGCCGAGGATAAATCGCGCCCGGCAGCGATTTTGGCGCTGTCATACGCGGGGTTGGCCCGCTGATCCATCGCGTTTTTGTGAAATAATGAATCCGGAGATCACCGGCTCAAGGGCAACGGTATCGACGGACGGGGAAACGCTGCCGAATAGCTTTCAGCAGCTCAATTGGTCCAGGCGAAGGCAACCTTGTCGAGCGACTTCGGCCCGAACCGCTCCGAGGAGCGCGCGACCATACGGCCCCCCAGGGCCCGGTAGAACTCTGTCGCCGGGTCGTTGTCCGAGAGCGCCCACACCACCATGCTCTTCAGCCCGCTCTGCATCAGGTCGCGGCGGGCAGAGGCGAACAGGCGACGGCCGAACCCAAGGCCCTGGAATTCGGGGCGCAAGTAAAGCTCATAGATCTCGCCGTCGAAATGCAGGCTGCGGGCGCGGTTGCGGCCGTAATTGGCGTAGCCTGCGATTTTGTCGCCGAACACCAGAACGCTGACGCGGCTTCCCTTGCGGATCGCACTGTCCCACCATTGCGGGCCGCGGCGGTTGATGAGCTTTTCCAGCTCGGCGCCGGGGATGATTCCCTGATAGGCCGAGCGCCAGGCTTCGTCATGCGTTGACGCCACCGCAGTTGCATCTGCAGCTTTGGCCGGCCGGACCTCGATCAGGGTTGTGCTCATGGACGCAATCAAACCAAGTCGCCGCGCCGGCGGCAAGACCTATCGTTAATTATCGGTTAACGTGTGGACTTTGTGCATCAGTATCTTAACCATGTTGTGCCGAAAAAAGACAGGACGCCGACGTGAAAGCCACCGACGTGCGACTCGTCGGTGCAAAACTCCGTCTGCGACAACCAATGAACGGCAATGGCAACGCAGAAAGTCTGCCGATACTGATTCGTTCCGACTAGTCTGATTGTCGCTGTTCCCGCCTCCGGCCATTCATGCGGCTCCTCAACATCATCCTCGGGCTCCTGTCTCTGCTGGCCTTGTCGGTCGCGCCGCTGTGCGCTCAGGTCACGTTTGGACCATCGGGCGAGGAGGGCGAGCCATTTCGCCGACAAGCGTGGCTTGTGCCGTCGCCGGATACCGACATTGCCGCGCGCGCCCTGCTGTTTCGCCCCATTGGTACAGGTCCGTTCCGGCTTGCGGTCATCGCGCACGCCTCGACGCAGAATCCCTTGCGCCGGGCGCAAATGCCGCAGCCGGAATACCGTCCGCTTGCCGCCTTTCTCGTCGCGCGCGGTTTTGCCGTGCTGGTACCGGAGCGCCTCGGCCATGGCGCGACCGGCGGCCGCTATGTTGAGGACCAGGGCGGATGTGATGAGGCGGACTATGCGCGTTCGGGCCGCGCAACGGCCGAAGAAATCCGGCTCGCGCTGGAGTTCTTGCGGAAGCAGGATTTCATTCGCAAGGATGCCGCGATTGTGCTCGGCCATTCCGCCGGCGGCTGGGGTGCGCTGGCGCTTGCGAGTGCCGATCCGAAGGATATCTCCGCGATCACCGTGCTTGCGCCCGGGCGGGGCGGCCACGCCAATGATGAGCCGAACCGGATCTGCGCGAAGCACACGCTTGTTGCGGCCGCAGTGGACTTCGGCAGGGACGCGCGGATTCCCGTCACCTGGCTTGTTGCGGACAATGACAGCTATTTCGCGCCGGCGTTCTCGAGAGCGCTGGCCGATGCGTTTCGCGGCAGCGGCGGCAAGGTCGACTTCCACACCTTGCCGGCCGTCGGCAGCGAAGGGCATTGGCTGGTCGAGAGTGAGGCCGGCGTCAAAGCCGCGAGCCGGGACCTCGCGCGTGCGCTGAACCAGGGCATGCCAACAGTGACCAAGAAGCAATGACGCTGTATGTCCTGGTCAAGTATTTCCATGTGCTCGGTGCCATCGTTATCCTTGGCACCGGAACCGGCATCGCCTTCTTCATGCTGATGGCGCATCGCACCGACGATGCGGAGTTCATTGCCCGCACCGCTTCGGTCGTCGTCATTGCAGACGCAATCTTCACGCTGTCGGCGGTGCTCCTCCAGCCGATCACGGGCGGATTGCTGATGATGCTCTCGGCGACGCCGATCACTGAGCGCTGGCTGCTCGCCTCGCTCCTGTTGTATGCCGTCGCCGGCCTGTTCTGGGTCCCTGTCGTGTTCATGCAGATCGAGATGCGCGATCTCGCGCGAAAGGCTGCGGAGGAACGCACGGCGTTGCCGCAACGATACTTCGTCTTGTTTCGCCGCTGGTTCGCGTTCGGCTTCCCCGGTTTCGGCGCGACGATGCTGATCCTCTGGCTGATGGTTGCAAAGCCGTTTTGAGAGCCGTGATGAACCAGCGAACCATCTTGGTGCTCGGCGCCTCCGGCCTGATAGGCCGCTTCGTGACTGACGATCTTCGCGCACGCGGCTTTCGCGTGCTTGGCGTGGCGCGCAGCCTGTCGCCGGCGCAGAAGACGGGAGCGCTCGACATCGAGCTGCCGATGCTCTCGCTCGACGTGACGGTGTTGACGCGCCTGTTGCGCGAACATGCGGTGGATGTCGTCGTAAATTGTATCGGCGTGCTTCAGGACGGTCCCGGCAGCGACACGAGTGCCGTGCATCGCGACTTCGTCGCGCGCCTGCTTGCGGCGATTACCGACAGCGGCCGGGCGATCCGGCTCGTGCATATCTCGATCCCCGGGGCGGCCGAAGCCGATCGCACCGCCTTCGCAACGACCAAGCGCGAGGCCGAGCGCCTGATCGCCGCCTCAGGCATTGCGCACGCTATCCTGCGGCCCGGCTTCGTGGTCGCACCATCCGCCTATGGCGGCAGCGCCATGCTCCGCGGGCTCGCTGCCTCCCCATTCAACCTGCCCGACAAGGAGATGGCGACATCGTTCCAGCCTGTTGCCATCGAGGATATTTCGGCCACCATCGCCTGGCTTGCCGCGCGCGACATCGAAGATGCCTCTGTAAGGGCCGTGAACTGGGATCTGATGCAGGCCGAGCCCGCCACCATGGCAGGCGTCATCAGGCAGTTCCGCCTTGCATTCGGCACGGCGGGATGGCCGCATGTCGCGATGCCGTCCTTCATGCTCGATTTCGGCGCCAGGATCGGCGATCTCGCCAATCATCTCGGCTGGATCCCGCCGATGCGCTCCACTGCCATCGCCGAGCTGCGCCGAGGCGTGCGAGGTGATCCCTCGGCATGGATCGCCGCCACAGGCATCTCGCCGAAGACGCTGGCCGAGACGATTGGTCGTCATCCCGCGACCGTCCAGGACAAATGGTTCGCGAGGCTGTTCCCGGTCAAGGCACTGATCTTCGCCAGCCTCGTCATGTTCTGGCTCCTTTCCGGTTTCATCGCGCTGTTCGTGTCCTACCGCGCCGCCGCCGGCATCTTGACGGCGCACGATTTCCCGCCCGCGCTGGTCGATCCCATCACCATCGGCACCAGCCTGATGGACATGAGCATCGGCGTGCTGATCGCGTTCCGCCGCACCGCGGCGACCGGGCTCGTCGCTGGAATCGTCGCCTCGCTCGGCTATATGTTCGGCGCTGCGGTCCTGACACCCGATCTCTGGATCGAGCCGCTCGGTGCGCTGGTGAAGACGGGTCCGTCGATCGTGCTGATGCTGGTGGCGCTCTTGATGCTGGACAATCGCTGATGCCCAAATGGCCCGATGACGACGTGATCCTGTACGACGGCGTCTGCGTCTTCTGCTCGCGCTGGGTGCGGTTCGTCGCTGCGCGCGATACGGCGAAGCGATTTCGTTTCACGCCGATCCAGTCGGAGTACGGAGCCCGGCTCGCACGGACATTCGGCATCGATCCCGAAGATCCCGACACCAACGCGGTCGTCCACGGCGGCGACGTGTTCATCAAATCCGACGCCGCGCTGTCGGTGCTGTCCCAGCTTGCAGGCTGGGGCTGGGTGCACGCATTGTTCGCCGTACCAAAACGGCTGCGCGACCCGGTCTACAGCCTCATCGCACGCAATCGCTTTCGCATCTTTGGGAAATACGATGCGTGCTTCGTGCCTGATGCTGATTTACGCGCGCGGGTTATTGAATAGTGCCTCCTTGTCTTCGCGAGCAGCGAAGCGAGGGAGTTATCCAGAATCATTCCGCGGCGACAGTCTCGGATCACGTCGTTCGCTCGCAATAACGGCGTTCGCTGTTACGACCTGAGCAAAGCCGCCAGCACTTCCTTCGCCGCCCGCTCTCCGCTGTCCCGCGCGCCATGCGCCGTCGTGAAGAAGTTCGGCGAGGTCGCTTCCCCCGCGAAGAACAGCCGGCCGTCCACCGGCGCGGCCAGCACGGCGCGGTCTCCCGCATGGCCCGGCAGCGCATGCGAATAGGCACCGCGCGCGAAGGGGTCGTGGCCCCAGCGCGACTCTGCGAGCGGCTTCAGCTTGCGGCGGATGTCGTTGCCCAGATAGTCCGCGATTTCATCGATACTCTGCGCGGCGAAGGCGCCGTCGCCTGCGTCCTCCAGTTCGCGCGCAAAAGTGCCGCCGAAAAAGCCGTCGATGCAGGGCTGGCCGAACGGGCGGATATGGTAGGTGCCCATCGCGGTGCGCATGGTCGCGCCGCGCAGATTGCCTTCCTTCGGAAAGGCTTCTGCGTCCTCCAGCGCCAGCACCACCTTGTCGTTGACGCCAAGCGGCAGGCCAGCGGCAGCATCGACCTTGGCCGGCAACGGCGGCGAGAAGCGGATGGCTTCGTCCGCGATCAGGCTGGTCGGCACCGTGACGATCACCCTGTCCGCAGTGAGCGTGCCCGACGACGTCTCGATCCGAATTCGCCTGCCGGAATGGTCGATCAGCGACACATTGCAGTTCAGTGCCACCGGGAAGGAGGCGCCATAGGCAGCGATCAGCGCGCCGTACCCGGCCCGGACGCGCCAGTTAAAATAGGTGTCCTCGTAGGCGTCCATGTCGAGGATCGAGACCCGATCGAGCTCACAGCCATTCACATAGGTCGAGACCGCATTGATCATCGGGTTCCAGCGATTGCCCGGCTCGAGATATCGCTCGGCCGGCGCATCCTCGCCCGCTTCCGCCGCCTCGCTGACCCGGTCGTAGAACGCGTCGATCTCGCGCGCGAACTCGTCGCGCTCTCGTTCCGGAAACACCTCGCCGAAGGCACGATCGCGCCAGGGCGGCAGGTCGGTATTGACCACGAAATTCAAATGCTTGGCGATGGCGACGAAGGAGTTCTTGTCGGCGGAGTGAAGCCAGCCGCAGCCGACATCGAAGATGACCTCGGGCGAGGCCTGTACGGTCCACGCGCGGCCGCCGAGCCTGTTACGTGCCTCCAGCACGATCACGGAGAGGCCCGAGCCCTGCAACGTATGCGCGGCGCCGAGGCCGGCGGCACCGGCACCGATGATCGCGACGTCGACGGGGGAAGGCAGGGTATTCATGGGTGAGCTATATAGCGCGTCTGTAATACGCGCTAACGATAGCACAGAAATCTTATTATCCGCGCGGCGCGCTTGCGCACGAGAGCGGTTAATCCGTCATTTCAGAAGGGATTTCCGGGGTGGGCACGCTTGCCCGTTGCCCACCCTGCGGCACTACGTCCGGACGCGAGAGCGCTGGCTTTACGCCACCGCTTCCTTGGACTTTTCGGCGCGCTTGCGCTCGTTCGGGTCGAGGTGCTTCTTGCGCAGGCGGATCGACTTCGGCGTGACCTCGACGAGCTCGTCGTCCTCGATATAAGCGAGCGCCTTTTCCAGCGTCATCCGGATCGGCGGGGTCAGGCGCACGGCCTCGTCCTTCGAGGTCGTGCGGATGTTGGTGAGCTGCTTGCCCTTGAGCACGTTGATCTCGAGATCGTTGTCGCGGGTGTGCTCGCCGACGATCATGCCCTTGTAGACCTTCCAGCCCGGCTCGATCATCATCGGACCGCGGTCTTCCAGCTTGAACATGGCGTAGGCCACCGCTTCGCCCTGGTCGTTGGAGATCAGCACGCCGTTGCGACGGCCCTGGATCTCGCCCTTGTACGGCGCATAGCCGTGGAACAGGCGGTTCATGATCGCGGTGCCGCGGGTGTCGGTGAGCAGTTCGCCCTGGTAGCCGATCAGGCCGCGGGTCGGCGCGTAGAACACCAGGCGGAGGCGGTTGCCGCCGGACGGCTTCATCTCGACCAGCTCGGACTTGCGCTCGCTCATCTTCTGCACGACGACGCCGGAGTGCTCCTCGTCGACGTCGATCACGACTTCCTCGATCGGCTCCATGGTGGCGCCGGTGGCTTCGTCCTTCTGGAACACGACGCGCGGACGCGACACCGAGAGCTCGAAGCCTTCGCGGCGCATGGTCTCGATCAGGATCGCGAGCTGCAATTCGCCGCGGCCCGAGACTTCCATCGCGTCCTTGTCGGAGGCTTCGACGACGCGCAGCGCGACGTTGCCTTCGGCTTCGCGCAACAGACGGTCGCGGATCATGCGGCTCGTCACCTTGTCGCCTTCGGTGCCGGCGAGCGGCGAGTTGTTGACGATGAACGACATCGACACGGTCGGCGGATCGATCGGCTGTGCCGGCAGCGGCACCTCGACGGTGGGGTCGCAGAAGGTGTCGGCGACGGTGCCCTTGGTGAGGCCCGCGATGGCGACGATGTCGCCGGCTTCGGCCTCATCGAGCGGCGTGCGCTCGAGACCGCGGAACGCCAGGATCTTGGTGATGCGCCCGGATTCGACCAGCTTGCCCTCGGCGTTGAGCACCTTGACCTGCTGGTTCGGCTTGAGCACGCCGGAGGAGATGCGGCCGGTGATGATGCGGCCGAGATAGGGGTTGGCCTCCAGGATCGTACCGATCATCCTGAACGGACCTTCCTCGACCGTCGGCGGCGCGACGTGGCGCAGGATCAGGTCGAACAGCGGCTCCATGCCCTTGTCCTTGGGGCCCTCGGGGCTCTCGGCCATCCAGCCTTGCTTGGCCGACCCGTAGAGGATCGGGAAGTCGAGCTGCTCCTCGCTGGCGTCCAGCGCGGCGAACAGGTCGAACACCTCGTTGATGACTTCGGTCGGGCGCGCGTCGGGACGGTCGACCTTGTTGATGACGACGATCGGCTTGAGGCCGACCTTGAGCGCCTTGGAGACCACGAACTTGGTCTGCGGCAGCGGACCTTCCGCGGCGTCGACCAGCACCAGGGCGCCGTCCACCATGTTCAGGATGCGCTCGACCTCGCCGCCGAAATCGGCGTGGCCCGGCGTGTCGACGATGTTGATGCGGGTGTCCTTCCACTGCACCGAGGCCGCCTTGGCCAGAATGGTGATGCCGCGCTCGCGCTCCAGATCATTGGAGTCCATGGCGCGGTCGGTCACCTTCTGGTTCTCGCGGAACGTGCCCGACTGCTGGAGGAGTTTGTCGACCAGGGTCGTCTTGCCGTGGTCGACGTGAGCGATGATGGCGACGTTACGGAGGTTCATGAGTGAGCTTCTTTGCGTTCGTACAATGGGTTAAGCGCGATCTCGCCGGTCGGACCGGGACCTCTTCTCGAAACAACGCTGGAAGACTGAAAAAGGGCGCTCGCCGCCCAAAAAGGAAGCCCGGCCATATCGACCGGGCAGCCTGCGCGTTGCGGCGCAATATATGCAAAAACCGCCAAAAAACAATGCGTTCTTTGGGGCTTGGTTGACTGAATTTTGCCCGGGGATTTCCGGGGCTTAGCTGTCGTTTCGGATTGGCGGGGCTTTCCGCCCCTTGATCGCCGCCCAGATCATGGCGATCCCGCCGATGCCGATGACCAGTCCGAGGAAGATGAGCGGCGCGATGTCGGAGGCAATCCGGCCACCATCGACCACCGACATCCCGCCGAACAGGAGCGCGCAGAGCCCCGGCAGCAGCATGAAAAGTCCGGCGATCGCCATCAGCGCGGTCACGCAGCCGCCGCGCTGCGGCTGGTTCTGAGGCAGCAGTGACGGTGGAGTGTGGCTGGAATCGCTCATGATTTCCTTCTCGCTGCCCTGATCAACATCACGCCGGCAGATGCCGCCAGCAGTGCGAGGACGAGAGCGGGGACGACACGGATATCCAGGTGGGCCGACTGGATCGAATCGGAGACGAAAATAAGGGCGCAGATGCCGGGCAGCAGCAGGATCACCCCGACCATCACCATCAACGTGGTGACAACTCCGCTTCGCGAAGGTGAAGGCGTCTCGCTCAACGAGGTATCTCCTCGCGCAGCCCGGCTTCCCGATAGGTGTCACCGCTTAGCCCGGCGCGGATGCCGTCGATCTTGCCATTGCGGTAGAACAGATTGTAGGTGTCGAACGGAATGATCGCGCCTTGCTCCGTCACGAAATGGATGCAGCTGCGCTTGACGTTGCCGACGCAGAAATTGAAGCGGTCCAGAAACTGCACGATGGTGACGCGGAAGACGTTGTCGTAAGATAAGCCCTGCGGCACCTCGAAGCTCGGCAGGCAGCACAGCAATTCGCAGACGCGCTCGCTCGTGTTCAGCGGCCCCGACGACAGCGAGAACAGATCGACGAACTTCTCCCGCAGCACCGGATATTTCTCCGGGCTGATGGTGTTGGGCATCACCGCAACGAGCTGCTCCTGCGGGATCAGCGAGGTCAGCGGCAGCACCTTCTCGCCGTTGCGCAGGCCGTAGCCGATCGAGATGCTTTCGGGATTGCAAGGCAGCGGGATCATGTCCTTGTCGCCGAACACGCCAGTCTCGATCACGCGCTTGCGGATCTCCGACAGCATGATGCGGTCGGTTTTCTCATCGAAATTCTCGTTTCGGCCGGCGTCCTGCACCGGCTGCAGCGTGACGCCGCGCACGCATGTCCAGGTCAGCGCGTGGCGGACGATGTCGCCGATCTCGGAATCGTTGACGCCCCGCTTGATGGTCGCGACCAGCGTGGTCGACACGCCAAAATGCTCGAGATTCTCCAGCGCCTGCTGGCGGATTTTTCGCAGATCCGCGCCGCGCAGGTCGATCAGCGCGTCGCGCTGCAGCGAATCGAACTGGAGGTAGACCTCCAGCCCGCGCTTGTTCTCGGCCAGCCGTGCTACGAAATCCCTCTCGCGGGCGATGCGGAGGCCGTTGGTGTTGATCATGACGTGGCGGATCGGGCGCGCGCGCACGGCGTCCAGGATCTCGAAGAAAGCCGGGTGCAGCGTCGGCTCGCCGCCGGAGATCTGGACGAGATCCGGCTCGCCTTCGCTCGCGACCAGCGCGTCGAGCATCCTCTCCACTGTCGCGAGTGGGGTGAATTTCGTTCGTGCCGGCGAGGACTCCGCAAAGCAGACCGGGCAGGTCAGATTGCAGTGCTCGGTGATTTCGATCAGCGCCAGGCAGGAATGCTGCTCGTGGTCGGAGCAGAGGCCGCAATCGTAGGGACAGCCGAATTCCGTGCGCTGCTGGAATTGCAGCGGCCGGTCGCCGGGCTTGATGAAATCCTTGCACAGGCGCCAATAGGCGGCATCCGTCGACACCAGCGTCGACTGGACGCCATGCTCCCGGCAGCGCTTTTCGTACCAGACCTCGTTGTCCACGATCTGGATCTTTGTCGGCACGAGATTCAGGCAGGTCTCGCAAAGAGATTGGGTCTGGCCCCAGAAAATATAGGGCCGCGACTTACGCAACGGCGCGTTCATGCAAGTGACTCGCTTTGTATGGGTCTCGCTTTGGGCGCCGTCGCCAGCATGACGCCGGCGTAGAGCAGAATGGACAGCGACAGCAGGTGAAACAGGGTGAACGGGCCGATCAGCGTGCCGTAGGGCTTGAGGAATTCCCACAGGAAGCGTTGCGCTCCATAATAGACGAGGACCAGGTAGAAACCATTGGTGCTCACAAAGGCGTTCCGGTTCACGACGGCCAGCACATAGATGAGCGCGAATATTGCCATGGCCGCGCTTTCGTAGAGCTGCACAGGATGGCGCAGAATGCCATCGCCGAAATCATGGGCCCAGGGCAGCGCCGTCGGTGCGCCGTAGGTGAAATCGTCGAGGCCCGCGAAATAGCAGCCGAGCCGGCCGATCGCGATGCCGAGCGCCAGCGGCAGCGCGAAACGCGCGCCGGTCCGCGCTGCGATTCCCGCGGACCATTTGTAGAGCTCGATCGCGACGATGCCGCCAGCGATCGCGCCCTCGACCGAGCGGGCAATGCCGCTCTCGCCCGACAGCCACAGATTGGCGGAGCCGAACAGGTAAGCCCCGAGGCCCGCGCCGAACACCAGCGCTGCGATATAGGGCAGTTCGAAGGATTGCGCCGGAAATCGCAGGCGCTGTCGCGACAGCCAATAGACGGCCGCCGCGGCCGCCAGCCAGGCCAGGATGTCGAAGATGGTGTGAAGAAAGGCCCCGCTCATGGGGGGATACTAGCCCAGGTTCCAGCCGCGTGGGATAGGGCGCCTGCTCCCTCTTCACGCCGGGGAAGCGATGCGGGGCGCTAGCCGGCCTCTTGCTGCTCGGTCGGATAGACGCCGCGCAGCACCTCCTCGAAATGCATCTTCACCGCGTCGTTGCACAGGCAGGCGCGAAGCTTCAGGCCGTCGCGGTTGCGAACCAGGATCGATCCGCGCCTCGTGTCGAGAATCCGTTCCGCCTTGAACGATTGAAGCACGCGGCTGGCATAGCTGCGGCCAACGCCGAGCAGCGTCGCAAGCTGCTCGTGGGTCAGCGGCACGCTGTCCTCGTCGCCGGTCCGCTCCATCGCCGCCAGGATCCATTTGGCGGTCCGTTGTTCGATCGAATGGATCGCATTGCAGGCGGTCGACTGGAAGATCTGCGCCAGCATGCAATCGGCATAGCGGGTAAAGATATTGCGCAGTGATACCGAGCGCAGCTTGGCCGCTTCCAGCTTGGCGACATGGACACGCGCAAATGGGCCGCTGAATTTCACACAGATCCGGGTATAGGCCGGCAGGAATCCCTCGCTGACGATGCCGCCCACCGCGCCTTCGCGGCCGACCAGGATCGTCTCGACGTCTCGGCCATCCTCGTTGGGGACGAGAAAGGTCGCGAGCGCCGGTCCACAGGGGAAGTGGACGACCTGGACGTCGTCACCGGGGCTGTAGAGCAGCTGGTTGGCTGCGGAGTTTTCGACGGTCACGTGCGGCGCGAGCAGGGCGTAGTCTGCCTGGCTCAGGCGCCGCAACAAATTGTTGGCCGGACGGCTCTCGACCTCGGTCATCTTGCTGATACGCACATCCATCGTGAATCCCCATCCCGCTCCCATCTTATCGAGTTCCGGATCTCCACTGTGTGCACAAGTGGACAGACTAGGGAACGACGCTGTGGTGGGTTTCGTTCCAGGAACCCCCCGATGCGCTGCAAGCAGGCATCGTGTCGCGGCAGTCCTGATCCGCCCCCCACCACACGCAAGATGCGATCATGACACCCGCACGTTCCGATGGCTCAAGTTGGCCGGCTAATGTTCTCATCGTCGAAGACGACCCGATCATCGCGATCGATTTCGAGGACCGTCTGCTCGGGTTTGGAGTGACGGACGTGCGGAGCGTCGGTTCGGTGACCCAGGCGCTGGGCGCCATCGCCAAGCGAGCGCCCGATTTCGCGCTGCTCGATGTCGAGTTGATCCGCGAGACGAGCTTTGCGGTCGCGGAGCGGCTGGTGGCGCTGAAGATCCCGTTCGTTTTCGTCACCGGCTATGGCGCCGAGGCGCGCATTCCGCCTGAATTCTCCGGCCGGCCGCGGTTGCAGAAGCCGTGCTCGAGCGACGCGCTGGAGGCGGCGCTCAAGGCGCGTTCCCTCGATTAGCGATCAGGCCTGCTTCGGATCGAGCGTGGTCGACCACAGCGCGACGTCGGCGCGGTCTCGCAAGGTCACGGTCATCTGGCCCGAGGCGCCGTCGATCTTGACGTGACCGAAGAACTGCATGCCGGCGGACGGTGGCAGGTTCTGGCTGTCCTTTCCCGGCGCCTTGACGAAGCGGACCTCAGGGCCAAACGTGTTGTCGAGCGCGTTCGGACCGAAGGTGCCGGCATGCAGCGGGCCCGACACGAATTCCCAGAACGGCTCGAATTCCTGGAATTGCGCCTTGTTCGGATCGTAATAATGCGCGGCAGCGTAGTGCACGTCCGCGGTCAGCCACACCGTGTTGCTGATCGGGGCCATCTTGATGAAGCGTAGAATGTCGGCGATCTCGAGCTCGCGGCCGCGCACCGGGCCGTCACCCTGCGCGATCGCTTCCGAGCCGCCCTTCGGCGTGTCAGCCACGACGAGGCTGAGCGGCATGTCGGAGGCGATCACCTTCCAGGTCGCGCGGGAATCGAGCAGGCCGCGCTTGAGCCATGCGATCTGATCCGGGCCCAGGAAGTAGCTGGCGGGGCCGTAGGCGGTTTCGAGGTTGGGGCCGTTCGGACCGCGATAGCTACGCTCGTCGAGCACGAACACGTCGAGATGCGGGCCGTAGGAGATCTGCCGATAGACCCGGCCCGGCTCAACGATGCTCTCGCGCATCGGATACATCTCGTGGAAGGCGCGGCCCGCGCGGGCGGCGAGCAGCGAAATATCGCGCTCCTTGTAAGCGGCCGGCAACTCCTTCGACAGCGACCAGTTGTTGGTGACTTCGTGGTCGTCCCATTGCACGAAGATCGGCACCTCGGCATTGAAGGCGCGGAGGTTCTCGTCGGTGAAATTGTATTTGTGCGCGGCGCGGTACTCGTCGAGCGTCTCCGCGACCTTGGCCTTCTCCGGGATGGTGACGTTCTTCCAGATCTTGCCGTCGGCGAGCTTCACTTCGGATGCAATCGGTCCGTCGGCGTAGATGGTGTCGCCGGAGTGCAGGAAGAAGTCCGGACGGTGCTTGCGCATCGCCGAGAAGGTGAACATGCCGCCGTCATCGGGGTTGATGCCCCAGCCTTGTCCTGCGACGTCTCCGCCCCAGACGAAGCTGACATCGCGACGGTCGGCGGGCGCGGTGCGGAAACGGCCGGTCACCGGCTCGCCCTCGATGGCGCTATGCGAGAGATCGCGGAAGCGGATCCGGTAAAAGATGTCCTGACCAGCAGGCAGGTTCTCGATCAACATCTTTGCGGTGAAGTCGCTCTCGGGCAGCGCCGCGATCGGCGGCAGCGCCCGGGCATCCCTGAAAGACTCGGTCGTCGCCACCTCGACCAGCATCTGCGCCGGCCGGTCGGCACGCGCCCACACCACGCCGCCGTCGACCGTGACGTCGCCCGACTGCACCCCATGGGTCACCGCGGGCCGATCGGCCGCGCGCGACAGATACGGCATCGCGACGGTGCCGAGCACACCGGCGCCGGTGGCGAGGAAACGGCGGCGGGAGAATTTGAAGTTCATAACGGGTGGCTCCAAACCCTGCGATTGCGGCTCGATGGAATCGGGGCTCGGGCGTTGCGCGCCCCGTGATGGCGTGAACCTATATTGAGACAATGTGACGCAGCGATAACGCGCGCAAGCGTTACGCGTTGCCGGCCGCCCTGAACTGCGCGCCCGCACGTTGCAGGTTCTGCGGCAAGCTGGACAGCACCGCCTTGCGGTCGGCGACGGCGGCGTGGAATTGATCCAGCGCGATGTTGAAGGCGGTCAGCGAGCCCTCCTCGATCGCGCCGTGATCGTAGCAGCGCAACGTGTCGCGCAGGATTTCGTCGGCCTCGGCCTGCATCTGATCGAGCTCTTCGGCCGCCTCGCTCTTGCGGGCGGCTGCGATCATGTCGAGCAGCCTTTCGCGCAGATGGCTGTTGTTGTCGCGCTCGTCCTTCTTCAGATAGCCAGCGAACCAGGCGCCGATCGAGCCCATGGCGGAGAGCGCCATCAGGCTCCACCAGATGTAATCGCTGTATTTGTCCAGGAAGGTCTTTTCCTCGCCATCGACGAACGCGGCTGCGCCGGGATGCACCGGGATCACCGCGTCCTTGTCGGTGTCGGGCGTCTCGATCTTCGCCGCCAGCGGGAATTCCGTCACCAGTTGCTGGCGCACGGAGAAGAGCTGGCGCGTGAACGCGGCAATGGTGGTTTCGGACACGCCTTTGCGCGCCACGATGTGGTGCGAGAAGCTGATGGTCTTGACCTCGTCATCCGGGCGGGCGGGCGAGCCGCCATAGGTGCCGGCGGGAATCTCGGACGCTTCGTAGACCGGATGGTTCTGCGCGATCGCATCCGCCGACTCGATCGCGAGGAAGCTGGGCGCGCCGAAATCCTTGGTGGAGGCGGCGATCGCGTCCGCCGTGATCTTGCTGTTGACCGGGCCTGCCGCGAGATAGACGTCGGCCTTCTGGGCCTTGATCGCCTCGGCGGCCTCGTTGGCCGGGAATTGCACGATCTCAACCTTGGCGGGATCGACGTTGTATTGCTGGAGGATCACCTTGAGCAGATTGACGTTGGCCTGGGTGCGGCCGACGAAGCCGACGCGATGGCCGGCGAGCTGCGAGATCTTGGTGATCTTCGGGCCTCGCTTCTTGCCTTTGCCCGGTACGGACCACAGCACCACGACGTTCTTGCGCAGGGTCGCGACCGCTTGCGCATTCTTGGGTACGTCGATGTCGCCTCGCACGATGGCGAGATCGACCTTGCCTTCCGCAAGCGCATCGGCGCTGGCCGTGGCGCCGTCGGTCTGGATTGGCCGCAGCCGGATCTGGCTCTTGTGCTGCACGAAAGCCTGCGTCAGCGCCTGCACGACCTTGACGTCATCGCTGTTGGCGGGACCGACTGCGATCTTCAACGTCACGGGCCGCATGGCGAAGTAATAACCGCCGGCGAGCGCGCCGATGATCGCGAGCACGAGCGCAAGAGTCACGAGTGCGGTCTTCCGCGCCGCGGATCGCGGCGAAGGCGGGGGCAATTCGGCCAGGTCCAATCCCCCGGTCATCGATCTCCCAAACAGGCGCTTCAGGCTCAGTTTCATCTTGGCCGGCGATTTACGCCCGCAATTGTAGCAAATTTCTTGTCCGGCGGGGTTACATCTCCGTCATGGTTAGCGGATGGCGGAAATCCCCGTATGAACCCGGGCATCAGCGGGGTGTTAGGGTAAAGTTCCCCTGAAGGACGGAGATGACCATGGCAGAACGACTTTCGGCGGAGGCGCGCAAGCAGGCGCTGGGCGGACTACCTGACTGGACTGAGGTCCATGGACGGGATGCCATCGCGAAAACCTTTATCTTCAAGGATTTCAACGAGGCGTTCGGGTTCATGACCCGGGCCGCGCTAGCCGCCGAGAAGATGGATCACCACCCCGAATGGCGCAACGTCTACAAGACGGTGGAGGTGGTGCTGTCGACCCACGATGCCGGCGGCGTCACCGCGCTCGACATCACGCTGGCCAAGACGATGGATGCGATCGCAGGCTGAGATCGGCCGGCGTCTTGCAGGGATCGGCGACATCCCCATCTTGTGATCACTCGGCGCGGCGATCTGCGGGCTGAGGCTGAACGGGGAGTTATCGAACATGGCTGCCGAACACAGCGTCGGTTTCGAGCCGGCCGATCGGCTCGCGGAAGATCGGGAAAGTGTGCGCCGCCGCTTCTGGCGTAAGCTGAAGCGTGTCGCCGCGCATCTGCCGTTCGCGGAAGACCTGCTTGCCGCCTACTACTGCGCGTTCGATCGCCAGACGCCGCGCCACGTCCAGGCCGCGCTGCTGGGCGCGATCGCCTATTTCATACTTCCGTTCGACTTCGTCGCCGACGTGATGCCGGTCCTCGGCTTCGCGGACGACGCAGCCGTGCTCGCTACCGCCATTCGCATGGTTTCCGGCCACATCACGAACGAGCACCGCGACGCCGCGCGTGCGGTGCTGAAGCGTGGGGTGGGTGAGGGAGAAGCGGAAGCGGACGCGCAATAAGTCGCCACAAGCGCGTTGTCATGCCTCGGCTTGTTCCGGGCATCCATTGCGCCGCGGCCTTTCGATCCATTCGCGGACGTCACGGAGTACTGGATCGCCCGCCCCTGTGCGCGATCGCGCACCAGGCGGGCGATGACTGTTGAGCGTGTGGCGATGGCGTCGCGACACCATTCGCCAGCCACATCCTCACGGATGCAGGATCACCTTGCCCATGGCCTGGCGTCCCGCCAGCACCTTCAATGCGTCCGCGGTCTGCGCCAGCGGGAAGGTGCGATCGACATGCGATGAAATCTTCCCTTCCGCCGTCCATTTCACCAGCTTCTCGAGGTTGGCGCGATTCTTCTCCGGGTTCTGTCGCGTCCAGGCGCCCCAGAACACGCCGCGGATGTCGCAGCCCTTCAGCAGCGCGAGGTTTAGCGGCATTTTCGGAATGTCGCCCGCGGCAAAGCCGATCACGAGGAAGCGGCCTTCCCACGCGATCGAGCGCAGCGCCTGCTCGGCATACGCGCCGCCGACCGGATCGAAGATGATGTCGACGCCCTTGCCGCCGGTGAGCTTGCGCAGACCTTCCTTGAGATCTTCCTTGCCGTAGTTCAGCGTCAGCTCTGCGCCGTGCGCCTTGGCGAATTCCAGCTTCTCGTCCGACGAGGCGCAGGCAATCACCTTCAAGCCCATCAGCTTGCCGAGTTCGCAGGCGGCCAGGCCGGTGCCGCCGGCAGCACCGAGCACCGCAAGCGTCTCGCCCGGCTTCGGGCTGGCGCGATCTTCCAGCGCATGCAGCGCGGTGCCGTAGATGATGATGATGCCGGCCGCGCGGTCGTAGTCGAGATTGTCGGGGATCTTCACGATCGAAGCCGCCGGCAGCGCGATCTTCTCGCGTGCGCCGTTGTGGCCGCAGGAGGCCACGACGCGATCGCCGACTTTCAGATCGGTCACGCCGGCGCCGATGCTCTCGATCACGCCCGCGACTTCCGCGGCCGGCGAGAACGGGAACGGCGGCTTGATCTGGTACTTGCCCTGAATCATCAGGATGTCGAAGAAGTTCAGCGCCGCCGCCTTGATTGCGATCACCGCTTCGCCGGGACCGGCCACCGGATCCGGCACATCGGCCAGCACGAGATCGTCGGGCTGGCAATATTGCGAGCAGAGAATGGCTTTCATGGCGGCACCTGAAGCGTTTCGAGTGGAGTTTTGGTTAGCCCGTTTCTGCCGGATTTAGGCACGGGCGACAATCCGGTTTCTTTGCCCCGAGCGATGCGAAGGCCTATCCTCGCGTCATCGCGAGCGAAGCGATCCAGACTATTTCCGCAGGGCGGACTCTGTATTGCGTCGTTTCGCTCGCTGCCACGAAGCAAGAAGAAAAAGAGGGGATTCAAACGATGTTTGAAACAGGTCTGCTCAAGGACAAGCGCATCCTCGTCACCGGCGGCGGCTCGGGTCTCGGCGCGTCGATGGGAACGCGCTTTCTCGCGCTCGGCGCCGAACTCGTGATCTGCGGTCGTAAGCTCGATCGGCTCGAGGCCACGGCGAGCAATATGCGCGCGCAGACCGGCGGCAAGGTCGCCACCATCGCCTGCGATATCCGCGACGGGGCTGCCGTTGAGAACATGATGGACGTGATCTGGCGCGAGGGGCCGCTCGATATCCTCGTCAACAATGCCGCGGCGACTTTCATTGCGCAAAGCGAGCATTTGTCGTTCCGGGCGGCCGATGCGATCCTGGCGCCGACGTTGCACGGTGCGATGTATTGCACGCTCGCCGCCGGCCGGCGTTGGATCGAGGGCCATCACAACGGCGTCGTCCTCTCGATCCTCTCGACGTCGACCATCACCGGACGCGCCTTCACCGTTCCCTCCGCGATGGCGAAGTCGGCGGTGCTGGCGATGACCAAGAGCCTCGCGGTCGAGTGGGGTCCGAAGGGTATCCGCACCGTCGCGATCGCACCAGGTCCGTTCCCGACCGCGGGTGCATCGGGGCAGTTGCGGCTGGAGGGGCGCGACGACACCCTGATGCGCAATCCGCTCGGCCGGACCGGAGAGCACAGCGAACTAGCCGATCTCGCCAGCTTCCTGATCTCGGATCGCGCTGGCTACATCAACGGCGAGATGGTCGTGGTCGACGGTGGCGCGCATTTGCGCAGCTCCGGCGCCGAGGATTTGTTGCGTTGGACAGAAGCGCAATGGGCCGACCAGCGCGCTGCGCGATCTAAAGGCTGATACCGCTAACTGCCTTCCCAAATTGGACTTTCCCGGCTATCTCTGCCGCGGGGACAAAGCGCGGCCGAGCCATCTTCCAGTCACAATATTGAGGGAACCACTCCGGCATGTGGCGGGTGCTGATTTTAGCTTTGATGACTGGCGTGGTGGCCGGGGGAACAGTCGAATCTGCGCGAGCGCAGACGGCGCAACCGGCGCCGAAAGCGACGCCAAAGCCAGCCGCGCCGGCCGCTCACACGACTGCCAAGTCCACTGCAAAGCCGGAGAGCAAACCCGTGGCCCCGCCCGCGGCGGTTGCAGGTGGCGCGGAGCCAACCCTGATCGGCCAGTTCGGCACCTGGGGGGCTTATTCCGCGACGCCCAACGGCAAGAAGGTCTGCTTTGCGCTGGCAAAACCCTCGTCGTCGAAGACCAATCCGCCGAACAGGCCGCGCGATCCCGCCTATGCCTTCGTGTCGACCCGTCCGGCCGAGAAGGTCAACAACGAAGTCTCGGTCATGATCGGCTACGCGCTGAAGCCGGGCTCGGAATCCTCGGTCGAGGTCGGCGGCGCCGCATTCGCGATGTATACGCAGGGCGACGGTCTTTGGATCAAGAACGCGGCCGAGGAGGAGCGGATGGTCGAGGCCATGCGCAAATCCGCCGATCTCGTGGTCAAGGGCGTCTCGGCCAAGGGAACGGAGACGACCGACACGTTCTCGCTGAAGGGCCTCGCCCAGGCGCTCGACAAGATCGCCCAGGATTGCCGGCGGTAAGGCTAAGTCGTCGCCACGGTCGCAATCGGTGGCTCCGGTTGCTATATAGGGCCGGTTCCACAATTTCGGTCGTCATGGCCGGGCCCGTCCTGGCCATCCATGTGCCAATTACGGGCGAAAAAGAACGTGGATGCCCGGGATAAGTCCGGGCATGACGAACAGCAGCAATCTCAGGCAACCAATGCAACCGACGACCGAGCCGCACAACGCAATCCTGGTGGAGAAGACTCCGCTCGAAACCTATGTGCCGCCGGCAAAGCCGTCGCTGGTCGGCCTGTCGCGCACGGAGCTGGCCGATCGCCTCGGCGAGATCGGTGTTCAGCCTTCGCAGCGCAAGATGCGGGTGCAGCAGCTCTGGCACTGGCTCTATTTCCGCGGCGCCCAGAGCTTCGACGACATGACCTCGATCTCGAAGGGCATTCGCGCTGAGCTCGCGCAGCACTTTACGGTCGACCGGCCCGACGTCGTGGCCGAGCAGATCTCCAACGACGGCACCCGCAAATGGCTCCTGCGATTGCCGAGCGGCGACAATGTCGAGCGCGCCCATGAAGTCGAGTGCGTCTACATCCCCGAGACCGATCGCGGCACGCTCTGCGTCTCCTCGCAGGTCGGCTGCACGCTGAATTGCTCGTTCTGCCACACCGGCACGCAGCGCCTGGTGCGCAACCTCACGGCCGGCGAGATCGTGGGACAGATCATGGTGGCGCGGGATCGCCTCAACGACTGGGCCGATCGCGAGGACGGCACCCGTCGCGTCACCAACATCGTGATGATGGGCATGGGCGAGCCGCTCTACAATTTCGACGCGGTGCGCGATGCGCTTCTCATTGTCGGCGACAATGAAGGCATCGGCATCTCCCGCCGCCGCATCACGCTGTCGACCTCTGGCGTGGTGCCCAACATCGTGCGCGCCGGCGAGGAGATCGGCGTCATGCTCGCGATCTCGCTGCACGCGGTGCGCGACGAATTGCGCAACGAGCTGGTGCCGCTCAACCGCAAATATCCGATCAAGGAGCTGCTGCAGGCCTGCCGCGACTATCCCGGCGCCTCCAACGCACGCCGCATCACCTTCGAATATGTGATGCTCAAGGGCGTCAACGATTCGCTCGACGATGCCAAGCTGCTGGTGAAGCTGCTCAAGGGCATTCACGCCAAGATCAATCTGATCCCGTTCAATCCCTGGCCCGGCACGGCCTATGAATGCTCGGATTGGGACCAGATCGAGAAGTTCTCCGAATACATCTTCAACGCCGGCTATTCCTCGCCGGTGCGCACGCCGCGCGGCCGCGACATCCTCGCCGCCTGCGGTCAGCTCAAGTCGGAGACCGAAAAGCTCAGCGCACGCGAACGCCAGGCGCTGCGCGCCATGGCGATGACGGATTGATCATGGCGACGCCCTCAAGGTTCGTCATGGCAGGGCTTGACCCGGCCATGACGGTCGAGAGCGCGGAGCGCCATCAAACGATGATCAGCTGACCTCATGTCCCTGATCGGCCGCCTCGTCGTCATCTTCATCGGCTTTCTCGCCGCCTGTTTCGTCGGCGGCATGATCGTGGTCGTCGCGCTGCTGTTTCCGGAATTTTCCGATCTCGGCGCCGGCCCGGTCGATCAGGGGGCGATCGACATCCTGCTCGGCTTCGGCTTTATCTTCGTCTCGGGCTTTTCGCTGGTGCCCGCGGCCGTGATCGTTGCGATTACCGAAGCGCTCTACATTCGCAGCGCGCTCGCTTATGCCGTCGGCGGCGGCCTCGTCGGGCTCGCCTGCTATCTCGGCCTCGTTCCCTTTCACTCCGACACGTTCCAGTTCGAAGGCATCGTGCGGCGCCATCTGGAGATCATGACCGGTGCGGGCATCGTCGCCGGCGTGGTCTACTGGCTGATTGCCGGCCGCAATGCCGGCGCCTGGCGTGAACCACTGCCCCCGCGCAGGCCGCCTCCGCCGCTGCCGTCGAATTCCACGCCGGATGCGCGATAGGTCGCGCCGCTTCCGGGGTTTTCATCCCCGTCCCACTCCGCTAAACCGCGCGCCATGAACCGTACCGGACTCTTCATCGCCCTGGCGCTTTGGCTCGTCATCGGCGCCGTTTTCGGCCTCTATCCCGAGCTCGATCTCAAGCTCGCGTCGCTGTTCTTCGACCCCGAGACGAAAACCTTTCCGCTCAAGCTGAATGACTGGGCGGCGTTTGCGCGTGACGCCGCGATGTGGGTCGCATGGGCTTTCGTGGCGCCGTCGCTGATCGCGCTCGTGGTCAAGATGATCCGGCCCGACCGTCCCCTGATGGTGTCGGGACGCGCCATCGTTTTCCTGCTGGTCACGATCATCCTGTCGGCCGGCATTCTCACCAATCTCACCTTCAAGACCTATTGGGGCCGGCCGCGCCCGGTGGTGGTCACCGAGTTCGCCGGCGACCAGCAGTTCGTGCCGTGGTGGGATCCGCGCGGCGGCTGCGCGCGCAACTGCTCGTTCTTCTCGGGCGAAGGCGCGACCGCGTTCTGGACGCTGGCGCCGGCCGCGCTGGCGCCGCCGGCCTGGCGACCGCTCGCCTATGCCGCCGCCGTGATCTTTGGCGCCGTCACCAGCGGGCTGCGCATGGCCTTCGGCGGCCACTTCTTCACGGATGTCTCGATTGCCGGCCTCGTGACCTTTGTCGTGATCTGGTTTGCCTACGCGCTGATTTACCGTTGGCCGCGGACACGCTTTTCGGACGAGGCGGTCGATGCCGCCCTCACCCGGCTGAACATGCCGGCTTACCGGCTCCGCCAGCGCCTGTTCGGCCGCAAGACCGGTCCCGAACCCCAGGTTTGAGCCATTAAATGCGTGCCGAGCCCTGCGAAATTTGATATTCGCGCGGTCAAACCCGCCCCGACTTCAGCCCTTCGAGACCCGATTGGAAGCGCCATGACCACGATCCTGAAAAGCCTGCCCAAGGGTGAGAAAGTCGGCATTGCTTTTTCGGGCGGCCTCGATACCTCCGCGGCGCTGCTCTGGATGAAGCAGAAGGGCGCGCGCTGCTACGCCTACACCGCCAATCTCGGCCAGCCCGACGAGGCCGACTACAACGAGATCCCGCGCAAGGCGATGGAGTTCGGAGCCGAGAAGGCGCGCCTCGTCGATTGCCGCACCCAGCTCGTTCATGAAGGCATCGCTGCGATCCAGTCCGGCGCCTTCCATATCTCGACCGGCGGCATCACCTATTTCAACACCACGCCTCTGGGGCGCGCCGTCACCGGCACGATGCTGGTCGCGGCGATGAAGGAGGACGGCGTCAACATCTGGGGCGACGGCTCGACCTTCAAGGGCAACGACATCGAGCGCTTTTATCGTTACGGCCTGCTCACCAATCCCGGCCTGAAGATCTACAAGCCCTGGCTCGACCAGCAATTCATCGACGAGCTCGGCGGCCGCGCCGAGATGTCGGCGTTCATGACCGCCCAGGGCTTCGCCTACAAGATGAGCGCCGAGAAGGCATACTCGACCGACAGCAACCTGCTCGGCGCCACGCACGAGGCCAAGGATCTCGAGAGCCTCGACAGCGGCATCAAGATCGTCAACCCGATCATGGGCGTGCCGTTCTGGCGCGACGATTGCGCCGTAAAGGCCGAGAAGGTCGTCGTGCGTTTCGAGGAAGGTCAGCCCGTCGCGCTGAACGGCCAGACCTTCTCTGATCCGGTTGCGCTGTTCCTCGAAGCCAATGCGATCGGCGGCCGTCACGGCCTCGGCATGAGCGACCAGATCGAGAACCGCATCATCGAGGCCAAGAGCCGCGGCATCTATGAAGCGCCGGGCATGGCGCTCTTGCACATCGCCTATGAGCGCCTCGTCACCGGCATCCACAACGAGGACACCATCGAGCAGTACCGCATCAGCGGCATGCGTCTCGGGCGCCTGCTGTACCAGGGTCGCTGGTTCGACTCGCAGGCTTTGATGCTGCGCGAGACCGCGCAGCGCTGGGTCGCGCGCGCCGTCACCGGCGAGGTCACGCTCGAGCTGCGCCGCGGCAACGATTATTCGATCCTCAACACGGAAAGCCCGAATCTCACCTATGCGCCGGAGCGGCTTAGCATGGAGAAGGTCGAGGATGCCGCGTTCTCGCCGGCCGACCGCATCGGCCAGCTCACCATGCGCAATCTCGACATCGCCGACACTCGCACCAAGCTGAAGCTCTACAGCGACACCGGCCTGCTCTCGGGCAGCGAAGGCTCGCAGATCTTCCGGCTGGAGAGCGACAAGGGTTGAAGCGACACACTTAATGACGTTGTCATGCTCGATCGCTACGGTTTCGCTCCTGTCGTGAACGAAATCGCGGAGCATCGAACATGGTCAAGGGATCGGCCGTCGCCTCTCTCATCGTCCTGCTTTGGACAACGTCACTGCCGGCACAGACGATCTTTCCGATCGATCGTGCCGAGATCCTGGCCGGAGCCCAATTCGATTTCAAGGTCGAATTCCCCGGACTGGTCGATCCCGCCAAGCTGAAGGTGACGGTGAACGGCGCTGATTATGCGGCCGCGTTCGGCCGCTCGGCGACCTTCATCGAGCGCGAGGACGGCAAGCAGCAATCGGCGCTGATCCTCCGCGACGTCACGCTGACGACGCCGGGCAGCATTGCCGTGGATGCGAGCGACGGCATACACCAGCGCAGCGTCACGTGGACGGTCTACGACACCGGCCCGCGCAAGGCCAAGAACGTCATCCTGTTCATCGGTGATGGCATGTCGCCGGCGCATCGGGTCGCGGCCCGAATCCTGTCCAAGGGCATTGCAGAGGGCAAGAGCCGCGGCAAGCTCGCCCTCGACGACATGCCGCATATGGCCCTGGTGGCGACCGCGGGTTCGGACTCCATCATCACGGACTCCGCGAACTCGGCCAGCGCCTATGCGACCGGGCACAAGAGCGCCGTCAACGCGCTGGGCGTCTATGCCGACCGCACGCTGAGCCCGTTCGACGATCCCCGGGTCGAGACCATCACGAGTCTTGCCAGGAGGCGGCACGGCATGGCGATCGGCATCGTCACCAACACCGAGATCGAGGACGCAACGCCGGCCGCAATGATCGCGCATACGCGCCGGCGTGCCGCCTACGACGAAATCGTCGAGCAGTTCTTGGCGGCCAAGCCGGACGTGCTGATGGGCGGCGGCAGCGCGAACTTCATGCCCAAGTCCAGCGCCGGCTCGAAACGTAAGGATGAGACCGACTACATCGCGAAGTTTCGTGACGCCGGCTACCACGTGGCGACCACCGCGGGCGAGCTCAGCGCTGCTGCCGCAAAGCCGGAGACGGGCAAGCTGCTCGGCTTGTTCGCCACGGGAAACATGGACGGCGCGCTCGACCGCAAATTCCTGAGAGGCGGCGGCGTGACGAGGTTTCCCGAGCAGCCTGACCTGACCGAGCAGGTGCAGGCCGCACTCAAGCTCCTGTCGCGCAACGAGGCCGGCTTCTTCCTGATGGTCGAGTCCGGAATGATCGACAAATACGCCCATGTGCTCGATATGGAACGCGCCGTCTTCGACACGATCATGCTCGACAACGCGGTGCGCCAAACGCGCGAATGGGCGCGTGCGCGTGGCGAAGACACCCTCATCCTTGTGCTGGCCGACCACAATCATCCCAACAGCCTCGTGGGCACGGTGAATGATGACATGGGTACGACGCCCAACGTGCCGCTGCGCGAGCGCGTCGGTGTTTACGAGCAGGCTGGATTCCCGAACTACCCGGCGCCGGATGCGGACGGCTATCCGTCACGCGTCGACGTCAGCCGCAGGCTCGCGATCTTCTCGGCCAGCCTCCCGGATCATTACGAGACGTTCCGCCCAAAACTCGACAATCCCAACGAGCCGACCGTGAAGGCCGATGGCGACGGCACCTTCAAGGCCAACGACAAATACAAGGACGTTCCGGGCGCGGTGCTGCGTCCTGGCAATCTGTCTGCGATGATCGGCGCCAGCGTGCATTCAGGCGAGGACGTCATTCTCACGGCGACGGGACCGGGAAGCGATGGCGTGCGCGGCTCGATGGACAACACCGAGGTGTTTCGCCTCATGGTCGATGCGCTCGGGCTTGCGGCCCGGCAGTAACAGCGCTGCTGTTCAAAAAAAATGGCCGGGATTGCTCCCGGCCATTTTGCATTCGTGTTTGCCTCAGCGCGGCGGCGCGGTGCCGGGCGGGGGCGGCGGCAGCGAGGCCTGGCCGCCGTTGAGCAGCGGCGTGATGTTGCGGATCGTGACGCGACGGTTGATCGCGCTCGGCCCCTGTGTCTGCTCCTTCAGATACTGCTCGCCATAGCCCTGCGAGGTCAGGTTCTCGGCAGGCACGCCGAACTGCTGCGTCAGCAATTCGGCCGCGGATTGCGCGCGACGGTCCGACAGCGACAGATTGTCGACCTCGTTGCCGACCGCGTCAGTGTGGCCCTCGATCAGGAAGACCTCGCGTGGGTTGCGCTGGATCGCCTGGTTGAGGCCGTCGGCGATCACCTGCAGCCGGGCCGCCTGGTCCGGCGGGATGGTCCACGATCCCGTCTCGAAGATGATCGTGTTGACGTCGATGCTCGGCATCTGCATGCGAACATTGGGGCTGTAGCGGATCTCATCGAGCGAATACCGCCGATCGATCCGCTGCACGGGCGGCGCCACCATGGTCTGGTAGATCACGTCAGGCGACGCCTCCTGGGCATCGACGATGTAGCGATCGTAGGGGATGTTCACCACAGGCGGCGGCACATCGACATAGAAGCCGCCGACCGCGCGCGGGTCGCGGTAGGTGTTGTCGATGATGATGACCTCGCGCCCGCGGGGATCCCTGCGGATGCGCCGCATCAGCCGGCCGTCGGTGCCGACCACGGTGATGATCTCGCTGCCGTCGGGACGAATCACAACCGTGCGGGTCTCGCCGCCGACGGTGTCCGTGCGGATGTCGCGAGCGCCATACCGGAAGCGATAGAGATCGTTGCCGCGAACATAGGCCTGCCCGCCCGGATCGCGGATGATGATGCGGTCCGGCTCGGTGTAGACGGTGCGGCCGCCTTCCATGGTTTCGCGTCGCTGGCTGTGGAGATCGGCGATGGTCGCGCCGACGACGGCGCCGGCCACCACGCCTGCGCCAATCGCGAGCGGCGTCAGGTCACGCTGCGGCGGACGCGGCGCCGGCGGCAAGGGTGCTGCGACCGTCGGGGCAGCCCGGAAGGCCGGTGCAATCGTCGGCGGAGCATTCCGCACCTTGTCGGGCGGCGGTGTTGCCGCCGCCGAGCCCGATACGCTGCTCGGTGCCGCGACGCCGGCTGGAGGCGCCGGCGGCCGTGGCGGCGCGCCAGCCTGCGGTGATACAGGCGGAGCTCCGGCAGCGGGCGCGCCCGCGGGAGGCGTTCCACCCTGTTGACCGGGAGTTGGCGTCTGACCGGGAGTTGGCGTCGCGGTCGGGGCTGGCGTCGCGCCGGGGGGCGGCGTCGCTGCACCCGGACGTCCGGGCGGTGGCGTCGGAGTGCCACCGGGAGCGGGCGTTGCCGTCGGAGCGGGCGCGGCACCGGGTGATCCTGCCGGAGGAGGCGCGCCGGGACGCCCGGGCGGCGGCGTACCGGGACGGCCAGCCGGCGGTGCGGCTGGCGTGCTGCCCGGCGCGGGCGTTGCGGTCGGAGCAGGAGTCGCGGTCGGAGCAGGAGTCGCGGTGGGAGCAGGACTCGCTGGCGGCGCGGCTAGGCCGGGGCGGGCCGCAGGCCCTGCCGTCGGAGCCGGCGGTGTCGCGGTTGGCGCAGGCGCGGGTCGCGCCGAGGGAGCCGCTGCCGGGGGTGGTGGCGGGGGCGGCGGAGTCGGGCGAGCCGAGGGCGGCGGCGCGGGGGGCGTGTGCGGCTGCGGTGCTGCTGCGGGTGGCGGCGTCGGAGCCGGGCGTGCAGAGGGCGGCGGAGGTGTCGGGGCGTGCTGCTGCGGCGCCGCGGCCGGAGGCGGCGACGGCTGCTTCGGAGCGGCAGGGGGCGGGGGTGGTGGCGGCGGCGCCGGGCGGGCTGCAGGAGGCGGCGGAGGTGGCGGTGGCGCGGCGGGGCGCGGCGGTGCGGCAGCCGGGGGCGGCGCAGCGGGCGTGTGGGGCGGTGCAGCAGCGGGTGGCGGAGCGGCCGGGCGCGCGGGCGCAGCAGGCGGCGCAGCCGCGGGCGGTCCCTTCGGGGGCTGCTTCGGTTTTCCGTCAGGACTCGCGTCCTGAGGCTGGGCCTGAGCCACCACGAGCGGCGGCGCAGTTTGCGCTTGCGATGCGGAGCTTGCGAATTGCATCGCGGTCAGAGCCGTCGTCGCAAGCAGCACGAAACGAAGATTGGTCATGGTGGTGAACTTCCCCGGAAGGTTCTTTGACGAAGTGTTGGGATGAACGGCTACGCGTTAGGCCGGATTGTGGCGGGCGAAGCGGTCGCCGCTCGATTTATTTCTGCACGGGAATCACGTCACTCAAGCAACGTTCATTGCGCATTCAGACGCTGGTTGCAATTGCCCCACGTGCGATCGGTCGCTTCACGCGCGCTCCCGCGGCGGATTTGCATCCGTCGCGGGATTCGGAGTCAGCGGGCCGTTCGGCCCGCGTGATGGGATCTCTTCCGGCGTTTGGCCCGGCAATTCGTCGGGCTGAGGCGATTCGCCGGGCTCGCGCACCGGCGGCGCGATCTCGGGCTGCGGGCTGCCGGGCGGAATTCCCGGCGGCGGCTCGGTCGGCGTGCCCGGAGTCGAAGGCGGAATCTCGGGTGGGTCGATCGGCATCACAGTGAGACCTTGCGGTTCTCGCCGAGGTCGGGCCGCGTGTTCGTCACCGCTGCCGCAGCCATCTTCACATAGGAGATCACCGTGCCCGGCGAATCCCAGAATTCGGCATCATCGGGCGTGATCTTGAGCACGCGGATATTGGGGTCTTCGGCGCTGTCCCACCATGCCTTCGCCGGGGTCGAGAAGAGCTCCTTGATCTTGGCGCGATCGTTGGAGACGACAGCGGTACCCGTCAGCGAAACATATTTCTGGCTGCTCGCATCGGCGAACGACAGGTTGACGGAGGGATCGCGTGCGATCTCTTCATCCTTATGACGCCGTGCGTCGGTCAGAAAGAAAATCGTGTTGGCCTCGCGATCGAGAAAGGCGCTCATCGGCCGGGCGCGCAGCTTGTCGCCGTCGCGCGTCACCAGCATCGCGAAGCCGATCTTCTTCATCAGATCCCAGGCGCGATCCACGTCTTGGGCATTGTCGTTGGCCATATCGTACTCCTTCTGCAAGGAACGATAACGACCTGCATGGAACGATGTTCCTGCCGGAATTCCGGCCTTATTCCGGCGCGTGGCACACGGCCTCGATATTGTGGCCATCGGGATCGAGCACGAAGGCGCCGTAATAGTTCGCATGGTAATGCGGCCGGATGCCGGGCGGGCCGTTGTCCCGGCCGCCGGCCGCAATCGCCGCCTCGTAGAACGCGTCGACGGTGGCGCGGTCTTTTGCCGCGATCGCGACATGCACCGGCTTGTTCATGGCGCCTTCGCCGCCGATCCAGAAGTCCGGTTTGCCGTCGGCGCCGAAGCCTGCGGCTGCGGCGTGGCCGGTCTGCTCCGCCGTGACTTCCATGATCAGGCCGTAGCCGAGCGGTGCCAGCGCTTCGGCGTAGAACGCCTTGGCGCGCTCATAGTCGGAGACGGAGAAACCCACATGGTCGATCATCGCAACCTCCTTCGTCCTTGTCAGCGCGAGAGAAACGTATTGCTTCGAGTCTTGCGCGCGATCGCGAATCCACGTGCGACCATGTCGGCAATACAATCTTGCTGCCATTCGTTTTGTGACAGATGCTCGATGACGACCGCGCTCGGCCACAGCGCGGGCGGCGCATCGCGGAAGAAGCCGATCAGCACGCGGTCCTCGAAACCCTCGACATCGATCTTCAGCGAATCGACTTGGCTGACGCCGGCCTCGTCGAGAATGCGTGTCAGCCGCAGCGACGGCACCTTGATGGCCTCGGCGCTCGCAGTGCCGGTGACGACGTGAGTGGCACCAAGATTGCCGCCGCCGCTCTCGATCATCAGCTCGCCGTCGCTCTCGCCGGCCGCAGCCTGCACCAGGTGCACCTGCGCCGTCTTCGACGCGGCGTGATTGAACGAAAGCCGTCCAAACGTCAGCGGATGCGGCTCGATAGCGACCACCTTGCCCATGCTGCCGACCTGCCGCGCCATCACGAGCGCAAACGTGCCGACATTGGCGCCGACGTCGACGAATACGCCGCCCGCCGGGGTGTGCCGGCGCAAGAAGTCGAGCTCGTCGAGATTGTAGTCGGGATTAAACAACGCGCCGCGCTCGGTCGCGCTGCCTTGGTGATAGAAGCGGAATGACGCGCCCTGATATTCTACGTCGAGCGGGCCGCCGCCCAGCAGGTTGACCAGCCGCGACATCCAGGGCCGGAACGCGCCGCGCTTCAGCCCCGACTGCTGTGCGAGGCGAATGATCGCAGCCTGCGCAGCATTGGGCGCAAACGCGCCAAACGGCGCGGGCGAAGGGGCATTGTCGGTCGTCAAGCAGGCGGTCCTCGTTGCAAGCGGCGCATGCATAGCCGGTTTTGCCGAGGACTCCAACGCTATGGGAGAAGAATGTAGCCCGGATGGAGCGCAGCGAAATCCGGGTTACGGAGTCACGCCGCCTTCTTCGGTGCCTTCCGCTGCCGCAGAAATCGCCCGAGCAGCCTGCGCTTGCCCTTGCGCGGGATCAGCTCGATGTCGCTGACGAGCTTGGCGCCGCCCTTGCGGCGCTCCAGCACGATCTTGCGGCTGTGAAAGGCTTCGAGCTCGACGCGATGCGCGACGCTGACGATGGTCGCCTTCGGCAGTTCGTCGGTGACCATCTTCATCATCTTGTCCTGGCTCTTCTCGTCGAGTGCCGAGGTCGCCTCGTCGAGCACGACGATGTCGGGGTTGTGCAGCAGCAGCCGCGCGAAGGCGAGGCGCTGTTTCTCGCCGCCTGACAGCGTCTGGTCCCACGGCCCCTCTTCCTCGATCTTCTCCTTGAGATGATCGAGTCCGACCTTGTGCAGGGCCTTGCCGATTTCCTCGACGGTCCAGTCGTCTTCGGCTCCGGGATAGGCGACGGCGCGGCGCAAGGATCCGGACGGCACGTAAGGCCGCTGCGGCAGCATGAACAGGCGGCGGTCGGGATGGAAATTGACGCTGCCGCCGCCCCAGGGCCAAAGGCCGGCGATGGCGCGCACCAGCGTGCTCTTGCCGGTGCCGGATTCACCGGCAACCAGCAGACGTTCGCCGGGCTCGATCACCACTTCGGTCTCGCCGACCACGGCGGTGCCGTCATCTAACGTCACCGAAAGATCCTTCATCTCCAGCATGGCGTCATTGCTGGTCTCGCCGCGCTTGATGCGGCCGAGGCCGTCGCCCTGCTCGGCGCGCTCGAGGCCGTCCAGCGACATCATCAGCGACGCGATCCGACGCGCGCAGGCGTTCCAGTCGGCTAGCCGCGGATAATTATCGACCAGCCAGCCGAACGCACTCTGCACGATGGTGAAGGCGGAGGCGGCCTGCATTACCTGCCCCAGGGTCATCGAACCATCGAGGAATTTCGGCGCGCAGAGCAACAGCGGCACGACCGGCGCAACCAGGCTCGATCCCTGCGACACCAGCGTGGTACGCATGTGCTGGCCGGCAAGCCGCGCCCATTGCCGCAACACGTTGGTAAAATTGCGGTCGATGCCGTCGCGCTCTTCCTCCTCGCCGCCGAGCAACGCGATGCTCTCGCCGTTTTCGCGCACGCGGGTCAGCGTGTAACGGAAATCGGCCTCGGCCTGGTTCTTGTCTTCGGAGACCTGGACGAACTGACGGCCGATGACCAGGATCGACCCGGACGCGATTGCAGCATAAAGCATCGCGGCGATCACGAGGAAGCCGGGAATGGTGAGCGTCGAGCCGCCGAGCGTGATGGTGAGCGCACCGCCGATGGTCCAGAGCACAACGATGAAGGTCGCAGCCGACAGCATCGCGGATGTCACGCCGGCGAGGAAATCGACCGGCGAATCTGTAGCGATGCGCAGATCCTCGGCGATCCGGTATTCCGGATTCTTGTGGTCGCCGCCGACAAGGTTGAGCTGGTAGTAGCGACCGTTCTTGAGCCAACGCGTGAGCACGCTGTTGGTCAACCAGGCGCGCCAGCGCCGCTGGATGCCCATCCGTGCGAACACCTGCGCCACGCCAAGCACGATACTGCCGATCGCGAGCGGAAAGAAAACGGCGGTGAGATGGAAAACGGTGCTGGCATCGCGCTTCTCGATTGCATCGAAGATCGCGCGATTCCAGACATTGATGCCGTACTGGAAGGCGACGGTCAGGATGATCAGCACGCCGAGGCCGAGCGAGAATGGCCAGGCCAGGCGATCACCGTTGCTTCCCCAGAAGCCGCGCGCGCTGATCCAGAACCGCGTCAGCAGGTAATCTTTTCGGGCCTGCTCGGCTTCTTCGGGGGAGAGCTTGGGGTCAGGCTCGACCAATTCGGGCGGCGGGGGACTGACTTCGTCGCCGCTCTCGCCCTTGATCTTGACGATGGGCGGCTTCTTGCCCTGCTCACGCTTACCGGCCAGCTTGTCCATGCTCGGACAACGCGATGGAACCCGGCGAGTTCCACCGGGTTCCCGTGGGCTCGAAGCGCGTCAGATGTCGTTGTGGTCCCGCATGGCGCGCGCCGCCTTCTCTCCGATGATGACGCAGGGCGCCATCGTGTTGCCGGTCGTGATTCGCGGCATCACCGAGCCGTCGGCGATGCGAAGCCGGTCGATGCCATAGACCCTCAGCTTGCTGTCGACCACGGACATCGCGTCACGTCCCATCTTCGCCGAGCATGTCTGATGCCAATAGGTCACCGCGGAGTCGCGCACGAAGCGTTCCATCCCGTTAGCGTCGAGGGGACCGGGCATCGACTCGCGCGCCACCAATGGCGCGAAGGCGCGGGTATTGCCGAGCGAACGACAGAGGTCGACGCAAGCGATCGCCGTCTTCACATCGTCAGGATGCGACAACATGTTGGCTTCGATGCGCGGGGTTGCAAGCGGTTCGGCGTTACGGAGTCTGACCCGGCCCCGGCTCTTCGGCAAAGCGAGGCCGGCGAACATTGTCCAGCCGTGAGCGGGGGCCCGCCTTGCCGTGTCGGGACTCGGCACCGGAAATTCGACCTGGCAAAACAGCAGGTCCGGAGACTTGAGCGCAGATTCAGATTTCCAGTACAGCGTGGCTGCATTGCCGGTGTTGCGCGGCGCGATCGGCTCGCGGTATTCCCAAATGCATCCAAACGAGACATGGTCCTGCAGATTCTGACCGACACCGGGCAGGTGCTGGACCACGGGTATGTCGAGCGCTTGAAGCTCGTTCTCGTCGCCGATACCGGAGCGCATCAGCACGGACGGCGTCTGGATCGCCCCGAGCGAGAGCACAACTTCCCGTGCCGCGCTGATACGCATGGTCCGGCCATTACGGATCGCCTCGACGCCCACCGCTCTTTCGCGCTCGATCAGGACGTGGGAGACCCGCGTGCCGGTCATCACAGTGAGATTGGGCCGATCGAGATAGGGGAAGGTGAAGGCGCGGAAAATGGAGTTGCGCCTGCCGTTGCGGACGAGAATGTCGGTGATGGCGCAGCCGCCATCGCCTTCCATCATCTCGCCGTTGGGACTTTCGAAAGCCGGGATGCCGATCTCCTTCGCGGCGCTCAGCATCGCCAATGCGGCCGGCCCGGGATCGGGTGACGGCTGCACGAAGACCGGGCCTCCGGTGCCGCGATGACGTGGATCGGGCCTGCCCTGCCAGTGCTCGATCTCCCGGAAAATCTTCGAGACCGGGGCGTAACCCCAGGATTCATCGCCGCTTTGCTCCGCGAAGAAATCCCAATCGCTGCGGTGGCCGCGCGCCCACAGCATCACGTTGATGCTCGACCCGCCGCCGAGAACCTTTCCCATCGACATCGGAAGCGCGCGGCCGTTCAGATGCGGATTGGGCTCCGCGACAAAACCCCAATCGGTGGCACTGCCGAGGTTGCCCGGCCATGCCGCCGGGTCCATCACGGTCGGCACATCGTCGCTGCCGCCGGCTTCGATCAGCAGGACGGTGACAGCGGGATTCTCGGCAAGGCGCCGTGCGACGACCGAGCCTGAACTGCCGGCGCCGCAGACGATGAAATCGTAACTGGCGCGAGGATTTTCGCTGAGCTGGCGCTGGTTGACGGCAACGCGATCGGCAAACTCAGGAAGATCGGAAGGCAGCACGTCGTTCATGGGATTACTCCAGGCAAGTGGACGCTGCCGGAACGGGACGTTCCGGACGGGCGGCGGTGAAGAAAGAGAGGAGGACCGCCGTCGGCGGTGCGGCTCCGGCTGATAGAGCGAAAGTCACGGCTTGCGCCGTTCCTGCAGTCGGGACCCCGCAGGTTGTTTGACCGAGGCGCGCCTTTGCTCATGCGAGGACCGCGTTGCGGCTGGGCGGGCGGCATCGGAGTTTTGACGGTCAAGCCATGGTTTTCTCCATCGGAAGGGATGTCCCTTGGCCCTGCGCATCTGCCAAGCAGTGCGCAGCCAGCCTATCAGATTTATCAAATATATCATTATCATCAAATTTATCAAAATAGGACGAGGCTCCTCTTGTCAACTGAGGTGGGAGCACGACATTGTGAGGCCGGGGACGGGCCCGGCCGCCGGACGGCCGGGGCAAAGATGGGCTTCATGGACAAGGACATCCTGACGACGGCGGAGGCTGCCAAGATCCTGGGAGTCTCGGTCCGCACGGCGCAGCTTCTGATCGAAGGCGGCTCGATCCCTTCCTGGAAAACTCCAGGCGGCCATCGACGGGTTTACCGCCGCGACGTTCTCGCGCAGATCACCGGGCCCGCTCAGACGGCAATGGCTGCTTCTGCGCGGGTGATCGTCATTGCGCGCCCGGAACGCATGGCCGACTACGAAGCGGCTGTCGCGAAAGTCAGATATTGCGTCGTCGAGCGATACACCAACGCTTATGCGGCGCTGCTCGCGATCGGCTCGCGGCTGCCGGCGGCGGTCGTCATCGAAGCCGAACCATCGGACGGCGCCAGGTTGGCCCTGCTCGAGAGCTTGCGGTCCGATCCGGCGCTTGGAGGCACCCGGATCCTGGTTGTTGGCCGCGCCGGGGCAGACGTCGGGATGACGCGGTTCATTGAGGGATTGCCCGCGCTAACCGAGGCCGTCGAGAGCGCGATCCGGGGTGCCGTGGAGCCTCCCGCTCCGTTCGAGACGCCGCCATCTTTTCCGTTTCCGGCCAACGAGGGCCAGCGCCTTCTTGCGCTCGAACGATCGGGCCTCGTCGACACGCCGCCGGAGGATGCCTTCGATCGTCTGACGTGGTTGGCAGCGCGCAGCCTCGATGCTCCCGTCGCACTGCTGACGCTGCTCACTCCGACAAGGCAATGGTTCAAGTCGCGCTACGGGCTCGACATGCCCGATACGCCGCGCGGCTGGGCGTTCTGCAACTACACTATTCTGCAGAAGGATATCATGGTCGCGGAGAATCTCGCCACCGACCAGCGCTTCGTGGAGAATCCGGCCGTGTCGGGAGATCTGGGATTTCGGTTCTACGCCGGCTGTCCGGTGGTCGATCCCGACGGCTTCACGCTCGGTTCGCTCTGCGTGATCGACACGAGGCCCCGGGCGCTCGACGACACCCAGAAGCAGATCCTCGCCAGTCTTGCCGCGCTCGCTTCGGACGAGATCAAGCTGCGCGTCACCGACCGCCAATTGCGTCGGGCAGTCGAGCACGGGACTTCAAGGGGAAGCGTGGCTGCCGCGCCGGCCCGGTCCGATAGCAAGCGCGACGCCGAGCATCGGCCGGGCGTCGCGACACGCAAGGAAGGTGTCACCTAGGGTTAAGTGGGTGTCACGCAGCGCTCGTCAGATCTGGCGCTCGACCATCTTGAGCTTGAGTTCGGCGATGGCCTCGGCCGGGTTCAGTCCCTTCGGGCACGCCTTGGCGCAGTTCATGATGGTGTGGCAGCGGTAGAGGCGGAACGGATCCTCGAGATTGTCGAGCCGCTCGCCGGTCGCCTCGTCACGCGAATCGGACACCCAGCGGTTGGCCTGAAGCAGCGCGGCGGGACCGAGATAGCGCTCGCTGTTCCACCAATAGCTCGGGCACGAGGTCGAGCAGCAGGCGCACAGGATGCACTCGTAGAGACCGTCGAGCTTCTCGCGGTCCTCGTGGCTCTGCTTCCATTCCTTCTGCGGCGTCGGCGATGTCGTTTTCAGCCACGGCTCGACCGAGGCATATTGCGCGTAGAAATTGGTGAGGTCGGGCACGAGGTCCTTCACCACCGGCTGGTGCGGCAGCGGGTTGATCTTCACCGCGCCGTCCTTCACGTCGTGCATCGAGCGGGTGCAGGCCAGCGTGTTCTGGCCGTCGATGTTCATGGCGCAGGAGCCGCAAACGCCTTCGCGGCAGGAGCGGCGGAAGGTCAGCGACGGATCGATGTGGTTCTTGATCCAGATCAGGCCGTCCAGCACCATCGGACCGCAATCATTGGTGTCGACGTAATAGGTGTCGACGCTCGGATTCTTGCCGTCGTCCGGGTTCCAGCGATAGACGCGAAACTCGCGGGTCTCGGTCGCGCCCGCGGGCTTCGGCCAGGTCTTGCCGCCAGTGATCTTGGAGTTCTTCGGAAGTGCGAATTCAACCATTAGTCCTGCCTCTGGTTTCTTTCGTCATGCGCAGGCTTGACCCGTGCATCCATCTTTAGGAGTGGATTGCCGGATCAAGCCCGGCAATGACGAGCAGTCATCAGTAAACGCGCGCCTTGGGCGGGATGTACTGCACGTCGTTCGTCATGGTGTAGTCGTGAACCGGGCGATACTCGATCCTGACCTTGCCGGAGTCCTCCAGCCAGGCCAGCGTGTGCTTCATCCAGTTCTTGTCGTCCCGCTCGGAGAAGTCCTCGCGCGCATGCGCGCCGCGGCTCTCGGTGCGGTTGGCGGCCGAGTTCATCGTCACCACCGCCTGCGAGATCAGATTGTCGAATTCGAGCGTCTCGACGAGGTCCGAATTCCACACCAGCGAGCGATCGGACACGGCGATGTCGGTGATGCCGCTGTGAACCTTCTCGATCAGGTTCTGGCCTTCACTAAGGACTTCGCCGGTGCGGAACACCGCGCAATTGGTCTGCATCACGTTCTGCATGCCTTCGCGCAGCTTCGCGGTCGGCGTGCCGCCGGAGGCGTAGCGGTAATGGTCGAGGCGACTTAGCGCGAGATCCGACGAGTTCGCCGGCAGCTCGGGCTGCTTGGCGTTCGGCGTCAGTTTCTCGGCGAGACGGAGCGCCGCGGCGCGGCCGAACACGACGAGATCGATCAGCGAGTTGGAGCCGAGGCGGTTGGCGCCGTGCACCGAGACGCAGGCGGCTTCGCCGATCGCCATCAGGCCGGGGATGATGGCGTTGTCGTCGCCGTCCTTCTTGGTCAGCACTTCGCCGTGATAGTTGGTGGGGATGCCGCCCATGTTGTAGTGCACGGTCGGCACGATCGGGATCGGCTCGCGCGTCACGTCGACATTGGCGAAGATCTTTGCGGATTCGGAGATGCCCGGCAGCCGCTCGGCCAGCACCGCGGGATCGAGATGGTCGAGATGAAGGAAGATGTGGTCCTTCCTCTTGCCGACGCCGCGTCCCTCGCGGATCTCGATCGTCATCGCGCGCGAGACGACGTCGCGCGAAGCGAGGTCCTTGGCCGACGGCGCGTAGCGCTCCATGAAGCGCTCGCCTTCGGAGTTGACGAGATAGCCGCCTTCGCCGCGCGCACCCTCGGTGACGAGACAGCCCGAGCCGTAGATGCCGGTCGGGTGGAACTGCACGAACTCCATGTCCTGCATCGGCAGGCCGGCGCGCAGCACCATGCCGCCGCCGTCGCCCGTGCATGTATGGGCCGAGGTGCAGGACGCATAGGCGCGGCCGTAGCCGCCGGTCGCGAGGATCACGGTCTGGGCGCGGAAACGGTGCAGCGTGCCGTCGTCGAGCTTGAGCGCGATGACGCCGCGGCAGGTGCCCTGGTCGTCCATGATCAGATCGATGGCGAAGAACTCGATGAAGAACTCGGCGGCGTGGCGCAGCGACTGGCCGTACATCGTGTGCAGCATGGCGTGGCCGGTGCGGTCAGCGGCGGCGCAGGTGCGCTGTGCCTGGCCCTTGCCGAAGTCCATCGTCATGCCGCCGAACGGGCGCTGGTAGATCTTGCCGTCCTCGGTGCGCGAGAACGGAACGCCCCAGTGCTCCAGCTCGTAGACCGCGTCGGGCGCGTTGCGCACCATGTATTCGATCGCGTCCTGGTCGCCGAGCCAGTCCGACCCCTTCACGGTGTCGTACATGTGCCAGCGCCAGTCGTCCTTGTGCATGTTGCCGAGCGAGGCGGAGATGCCGCCCTGCGCCGCGACCGTGTGCGAGCGGGTCGGAAACACCTTGGTGATGCAGGCCGTCTTCAGGCCCGCTTCGCTGCAGCCGACCACGGCGCGCAATCCCGCGCCGCCGGCACCGACCACGACCACGTCGTAGGTGTGGTCTTCGATCGGATAGGCTTTTCCGTTGGTGGCGGGAGCGCCGTTGGCCTTCGTGGCGGACGATGTTCCGGTTGCCATGGGTTACACTCCGGAGGAAAGTTTCAGGATCGCGTAGGTCGAGGCGAGCGCCACGGCGACCGAGAAGAAATTGTTGAGCATGATCGAGACGAGCTTCAGCTTCTCGTTATGGACGTAGTCCTCGATCACCACTTGCATGCCGATCTTCATGTGCCAGGCGCTGGCGAAGATGAAGAGGAGCAGGATCACCGCGACGGGAATGGAGCTCAGTGTCTGCGCAGCGTAGACCTGGTTGCGGCCGAGCAGCATAACGATGATCACCAGCGCCGGAATCATCAGCAGCGTCATGGCGACGGCGGTGATGCGCTGGCGCCAGAAATCGGACGTGCCGGAATGCGCGGCGCCGAGATTGCGGACGCGGCCGAGCGGGGTGCGCAGGCTGCGCTTCGGCGATTCGGATGCGCTCATCGGCCACCCCCGTTCGCATAGGCGACGATCCAGATCAGCACCGTCAGCGCGATGCCGCCGATCAGGGCGCCCCAGGTCAGCGCTTCCCGCTCGTTGGCCTTGAAGCCGTAGCCGAGGTCCCAGACGAAATGCCGGATGCCGCTGAGCATATGGTGCATCAGGGCCCAGGTGTAGCCGAACACGATCAGCCGTCCGATGATGCTGCCGGCGAAAGCCTGGACGTGCGCGTAGGCAGCAGGGCCGGACGCCGCGGCAACCAGCCACCAGACCAGCAGCAGGGTTCCGAAATAGAGAGCAATACCGGTGGCGCGGTGGATGATTGACAGAGCCATCGTCAGCGTCCAGCGGTACACTTGCATGTGCGGTGAAAGTGGTCGTTCGATCCGTGCGGTCATGGGCTTTGATGTTTTATGGCGGCCCTGCAGGGGCGCGCGGGGATCGGAAAGGTCGGCTCTATTTACGGAGTCGATTTGGCCTGCGCAATCTCCAAATTGACATAAATCGAACGGTGGTTCAGCTTTAGGGCCTTGATGAAGCAAGGCCAATCAGTGGCTTGGTATACCAGAGCGTCGGTCCGCCAGCCAAATTCCGAATTTAAATTCACTCTTTTACGAGGTGCGCGAGGCACATTGAAATCACTATTGGAACGCCTCTAAGCGTCGTCCAGACCTGTCGCTGCCTCACGTGGCTCCATGTGGCGCCGGCCACCCCTCTCCCCGGGGTCGAGGCGATCTGGCCTCCCCTGCGCGCACTCTGTCCGCTGCGGTTGCGGATATGCGCGGCCCGCATCCCACCCCAGCCAGAACGTTGCGGGCGTCGACCGGGCCCATCAGATCGCCTACAGGTGCGAGCGCAGCCGTCTTCGAACCCGCGTCTCGGAGAAGTTGCGACCAGTCGCCGGGGCAGGTCAGGGGTGATTGCAGGACTTGATATCAAGGACATCGTCGAGCTCGCGCTGCTGCTGATCGCAACCGGGGCGTTGTCGGGATTCCTGGCCGGCGTGTTCGGCATTGGCGGCGGCGCAATTCTCGTGCCGGTGTTCTACGAATGCTTCCGCATTGCCGGCGTGCCGCTGGAAGTGCGCATGCCGCTTTGCGTCGGCACATCGCTCGCGGTCATCATCCCGACGTCGATCCGTTCGTTTCAGGCGCATTACAAGCGTGGCGCCGTCGATTTGTCGATTCTGCGCGCGTGGTGGTTGCCGATCGTGTTCGGCGTGATCGCCGGCAGCGTGGTCGCGCGCTTCGCGCCGGAGCGGCTGTTCAAGATCGTCTTCGTTGCCGTCGCCTATTCGGCGGCGGCGCGGCTCATCTTCGCGCGCGAAGGCTGGAAGTTCGGCGAAGATCTGCCGAAGGGCCCGCTGATGCGCGCCTACGGCTTCTGCGTCGGCATCCTCTCGACGCTGATGGGCATCGGCGGTGGGCTGTTCTCGAACCTCTTGATGACGTTCTACGGCCGTCCCATCCATCAGGCGGTCGCGACCTCATCGGCGCTGGCGGTCTTGATCTCGATCCCCGGCGCGCTCGGCTACATCTATGCCGGCTGGCCCGCGGCGGCGGACTATCCAGCCGTCGCAGCGCTGCAAGCGCCGTTCGCGCTCGGCTACGTCTCGTTGATCGGCGCGGTGCTGGTAATGCCGATGAGCCTCGTGACGGCGCCGCTCGGTGTGAAGGCTGCGCATGCGATGTCGAAGCGGACGCTCGAAGTGGCGTTCGGCTGCTATCTGTTCATCGTCGGCAGCAGATTTGTGATGAGCTTGCTGGGCGGGCGGTAGCCGCCGCAACCTCCGTCATTGCGAGCTCAGCGAAGCAATCCAAAATCTTTCCGCAGGGGCAGTCCGGATTGCTTCGCTGCGCTCGCAATGACGAGGAGAGAGCAGGACACACCCTCACTTCTTCGCGTAGATATCCTTGTACGTATCGCGCAAGATGTTCTTCTGTACCTTGCCCATCGTATTTCGCGGCAGTTCGTCCACGACGAAGACGCGCTTGGGCATCTTGAATTTCGCGATCCGTCCGTCGAGAGCGTTCAGCACGGCGGCTTCGGTGACATCGGCGCCCTTGTTGCAGACCAGCACTGCCGTAACGCCTTCGCCGAAATCGGCATGCGGCACGCCGATCACCGCGGATTCCACTACGCCTGGCATGGCGTCGATCTCGCTCTCGATCTCCTTGGGGTAGACGTTGAAGCCGCCGGAGATCACGAGATCCTTGCCGCGGCCGAGGATGTGCACGTAACCCTTGCCGTCGATCTTGCCGAGGTCGCCGGTGATGAAGAAGCCGTCGGGCCGGAATTCGGACTTGGTCTTCTCCGGCATGCGCCAGTAGCCCTTGAAGACGTTCGGGCCCTTGACCTCGATCATGCCGATTTCCTCGCGTGGCAGCTCCTTCCCGGTCTCGGGATCCGTCACGCGCACCGAAACACCCGGCAACGGGAAACCGACCGCGCCGGGGACACGCTCGCCGTCATAGGGGTTCGACGTGTTCATGTTGGTTTCGGTCATGCCGTAGCGCTCCAACACGGCGTGGCCCGTCCGCGCCGACCATTCACGATGCGTTTCGGCAAGCAGCGGCGCCGAGCCCGAGATGAACAGCCGCATGTGCTTCGTGGTCTCGCGCGACAGCGCCGAATTCTGCAGCAGGCGCGTGTAGAAGGTCGGCACGCCCATCAGCACCGTGGCCCGCGCCATCAGCTTGATGATCAAATCCGGGTCGAGCTTCGGCAGGAAGATCATCGAGGCTCGTGCGAACAGCGTCACGTTGGTCGCAACGAACAGGCCGTGGGTATGGTAGATCGGCAGCGCGTGGATCAGCACGTCCTTGTCGGTGAAGCGCCAGTAGTCGACCAGCGACAGCGAGTTCGACGCCAGATTATCGTGCGTCAGCATCGCGCCCTTCGAGCGGCCGGTGGTGCCCGAAGTGTAGAGGATCGCGGCGAGGTCGTCGTTGGCCCGGGCCACGGTGGTGAAGTCGGCGCTGGCCCTGTCGGCGGCTTCCGTCAGAGATCCCTTGCCGTCCGCTCCGAGCGTTTCGACCTTGGCCTTCACCTTGGCGGCGATCGGGGCGAGGCCTTCGGCCTTGGAGGGATCGCAGACCACCAGCGCGGGCTCGGCGTCGCCGATGAAGTAGTCGAGCTCGTTCAGCGTATAGGCGGTGTTGAGCGGCAGATAGACCGCGCCGGCCCTGACCGTGCCGAGATACAGCACGATATTGGCGACGGACTTTTCGACCTGCACCGCGACGCGGTCGCCGGGCTTCACGCCGCGCGCGACCAATACATTCGCCATCTGCCCGGCGCGCGCGATCAGGTCGCCATAGCTGATGTGGCCGCCGTCATGCGTTTCGATCGCGAGGCGCGCGGGGTTGTCGAGGCCATCGAACAGGCGGGAAAACAGATTGGCGTTGGCAGCTGTGTTCATGCAACATTCCTCGCCGGCGAAGGCCGGTCAAACCGAGGGCTGGATTAGCAAAAACCGCCCCGATGAAGCAACGGAGACAGTTTGCATGTCCAAAAACGGGAAACGCGTGGCCTGGGTTACGGGTGGCGGCAGCGGCATCGGGGAGGCCGGCGCCGAGGCGCTGGCTGCCGACGGCTGGACGGTGGTGGTGTCGGGCCGGCGCAAGGATGCCCTCGATACCGTGGTCGCCAAGATCACCAAGGCGGGCGGGGTGGCGGAAGCCATTGTGCTGGACGTCTCCAACGCCGCGGAAGCCCAAAAGGCCGCCGATCAGATCGTCGCGAAGCACGGCCGCATCGACCTCCTGGTCAACAATGCCGGTATCAACGTCCCCAAGCGCAGTTGGAAGGATATGGAACTGGAAGGCTGGGACCAGCTCGTCCAAGTCAATCTCAACGGCGTGCTCTATTGCATGCGCGCGGTGCTGCCGACGATGCGCAAGCAGCAGGACGGCGCGATCATCAACGTCTCGTCCTGGGCCGGCCGTCACGTCTCGAAGATGCCGGGCCCGGCCTACACCACCACCAAACATGCGGTGCTGGCACTGACCCATTCCTTCAACATGGACGAATGCGTCAACGGCCTGCGCGCCTGCTGCCTGATGCCCGGCGAGGTGGCGACTCCCATCCTCAAGCTGCGCCCGGTGGTGCCGAGCGAGGAGGAGCAGGCCAAGATGCTGCAATCGGAAGATCTCGGCCGCACCATCGCGTTCATCGCGAGCATGCCGGCGCGCGTTTGCATCAACGAGGTGCTGATCAGCCCCACGCATAATCGCGGATTCATTCAGACGCCGAACAACCGGGACTGAGGCGGGCGCGATCGGTGCAACGTGCACCGCTGCCGTGGGGTGGGCAAAGCGCAGCGGGCCCACCACGCGAAATCACAGGGGAAGGTGGTGGGCACGGCGCTGCGCGCCTTTGCCACCCTGCCGCACCGTCCTTGACGCGCGCCAGACACGAACGCACCACTGCATAGTTTCAAGCATCACAAAGAATTTTTCTCCGAAACCGCACGGCGAACGCTCCCGTAGTTCGGTGCAACGACGGCGCTGCTGCTCCACGCCAAAAGGTCGCAGCCGCCGTTGTTGCCCCAACTCAAGACCGGCCATCGCCGGTTACAATTCAATCGGGAGACCCTCCATGTCGAAGCGCTTTGCCTATCTCGCTGCCGCTGCCTTCAGCGCCCTGACCATCACCGCGACCGTCGTCGCGCCTGCCCGCGCTGAGGAGAAGACCGTCATGGTCGGCGGCGCCGCGATGTTCCCGTCCAAGAATATCGTGCAGAACGCGGTTAATTCGAAGGACCACACCACGCTGGTGGCGGCGGTGAAGGCGGCCGGCCTGGTGCCGACGCTGGAAGGCAAGGGTCCGTTCACCGTGTTCGCGCCGACCAACGCCGCCTTCGGCAAGCTGCCGGCCGGCACCGTCGACAACCTGGTCAAGCCCGAGAACAAGGCGACGCTGACCAAGATCCTCACCTACCACGTCGTGCCCGGCAAGCTCGAAGCCTCCGACCTCAAGGACGGCCAGAAGCTGAAGACCGCCGAGGGCGAGGAGCTCACCGTGAAGAAGTCCGGCAGCTCCGTCATGATCGTCGACGCCAAGGGCGGCTCATCGACCGTCACGATCCCGAACGTCAACCAGTCGAACGGCGTGATCCACGTGGTCGACACCGTGCTGATGCCGGCGTCGTAACACCGCGAAACCCGGTTTCATCCCCCGACCGGATGCGACGAAACGGCGAGCCGGGGGCACCCGGCTCGCTTTTTTGTGACCACGATAGCCCACGGGCATCGATTCGATCGCCGGCGGGGCGTAACGAAACCGGAAGCATCGGCGTATAATTGCTGTCGCACGATCCCCAGGACGGAACCGCCATGTCGAGTCTCACAGTCACTGACCAGCAGGTCGGCTCCACCCCGGCCAAAGTGATCCAGCCGGCCTGGGTCCGCGTCATGCACTGGACCAATGCCGTCGCCATGATCCTGATGATCCTGTCGGGCTGGCAGATCTACAACGCCTCGCCGCTGTTCGGCTTCAGTTTTCCGCGCGAGTACACGCTCGGCGGCTGGCTCGGCGGCGGCCTGCTCTGGCATTTTGCCGCGATGTGGCTGTTGATGATCAACGGCCTCGCCTACCTCGTCACGGGCTTCGCCACCGGCCGCTTCCGCAAGAAGCTGTTTCCAATCACCCCGTCGGGCGTACTCCACGACGTCAGGGCCGCGCTGACCTTCAAGCTCGGCCATGACGACCTCACAGTCTACAATTACGTGCAACGCCTGCTGTATGCCGGCATCATCCTGGTCGGCGTCCTGATCGTGCTCACGGGCTTGGGGATGTGGAAGCCGGTGCAGCTCTATTATCTCGTCGCGCTATTCGGCGACTACCCGACCGCGCGCTACATCCATTTCTTCTGCATGGCCGCGATCTGCGCGTTCCTCGTCGTTCACGTCCTGCTCGCGCTGCTGGTGCCGAAGAGCCTGCGCGCCATGATCATCGGTCGCTAGAGCATGATCCGGAAAAGTGTGAAGCGGTTTTCCGACAAGATCATGCTCAAAGTAGATATGTGAGGATAACATGGCCAAGCGTTCATTCCTGATCCCCGGCGTCGACAAGCGGCTCTTGATCAAGGACTCCATCAAGACCATGCCCGACGTCACCCGCCGCCGCTTCATCGCGGGCGGCGCCAGCCTGGGCGCGCTGACGCTGCTCACCGGCTGCGACGTGGTCGATTCGTCCTCGGCTGAAAACATGCTGGCCCGGATCTCGAAATTCAACGACGCGGTGCAGGCCTTCATCTTCAATCCAGACGCGCTGGCGCCGACCTTTCCCGAAAGCGCGATTACGAAGCCGTTTCCGTTCAACGCCTATTACGAACTCGACGATGCGCCTGACGTCTCGGCTGCGGACTGGAAGCTCGAAGTGCGCGGCCTGGTCGACAACAAGAAGTCGTGGACGCTGGAAGAACTGTATAAGCTGCCGCAGGTCTCGCAGATCACCCGCCACATCTGCGTCGAGGGCTGGAGCGCGATCGGCAGCTGGACCGGCACGCCCTTGCGCGATTTCCTCAAGCTGATCGGTGCCGACACGCGCGCCAAATACGTCTGGTTCCAGTGCGCCGACAAGGACGGCTACAATTCGCCGCTCGACATGCGCTCGGCCCTGCATCCGCAGACTCAGATGACGTTCAAATATGCCAACGAAATTCTGCCGCGCGCCTACGGCTTCCCGATGAAGATCCGCGTACCGACAAAGCTCGGCTTCAAGAACCCGAAATACGTCGTCTCGATGGAAGTCACCAACGACTACAAGGGCGGCTATTGGGAAGACCAGGGGTATAATTCGTTCAGCGGCAGTTAGCACCGCTGTCGTCATTACGTAGGGTGGGCAAAGCAAAGTGTGCCCACGCATTTGAGCGGTTCGAGAGAGATGGCGGGCACCGCACAAGTGCGCCTTTGCCCACCTACGGCACCACTTGGTTGGCCGGCCCCACCTTGCGCTGGCATAACGCCGCGACCGCCCCCAGCGCCAGCAATGCCGCCGAGACGTTGAGCGCGTAGCTCAAGCTCCCCAGCGCGTCGGTGATGGCGCCGACCACGATCGGCCCCAGCGTCTGGCCGACGCCGAACGAGATCGTCATTGCCGCGATTGCGGTCGGCCACATCGCAGGTGGATAGTTGAAGCGGACGAAGGCGGTGGTCGAACCGACCACGGCGAAGAAGGCGACGCCGAACACGATCGCCGAGACCGCGAGCCACGCCGGCGAATGCCCGAGCATCGGCAGCGCCGCACCCAGTGCGTTGGTGCCGAGGATGATGGCGGTGGCCAATCCGCCGCGATCCAGCGCCAGCACGCCGCGCCAGGCCCAGGGTGTGACGAAGGCGGACAGGCCGATCAGCCCCCAGAACGCCGCCTGTGCCGTGGCTCCACCGCCGCCGTCGCGCACATAGGCGATCATGAAGGTCATGTAGGCGATGTAGCCGGCGCCGAACAGAAAGTAGCCGGCGAGATAGATCAGCACGGGGAGTACCGCGAACGACGCGTGGCTGCCTTCGGAGAAGCGGACGCTGCTCTCGATGCGGATCAGGAACAGCGGGATCGTCATCGCGATGGACAGCAGCGTCAGCGCCCACCAGACGATCCACCATGAGCCCGGGCCGAAATATTGCAGCGTGAACGGGGCGATCAGCCCGGAGGACAGAATGCCGATGCCCGGCCCGGCATAGAACAGGCTGAGCAGGAAATTGGCCCGCTCGGGTCGCGACTGGGCGATGGTCGCCGCGAGCGCGCCACCGGCAACGAACCCGGCCGCGGCCCCGAGACCCAGCACGAGGCGCGCCAGGCTCAGCGCGACGAAATTTCCCGTCAGCGCACAGGTCGCGAGCGCGGCCACGCAGGCCAGGGTCCCGCCGCGGATCGCCGCGGACCAGCCGACGCGCTGGATCAGGCGCGAAGCCACCAGCGCGCCGACGAGATAGCCGACGGCGTTGATGGTGTTCATGAATCCGGCTGCCGAGTAGGACCAGCCGAGGTCCTCCCGCATGTCCGGCAGCACCAGGGCATAGGCAAAGCGGCCGATTCCCAGCCCCACCGTCGCCGCCAGCGACAGGGTCAGGATCAGCCGCGCAGGATGTGCGTCGGGCGGGGGGCGATCAGGGGCGTGCAAGGGATACTCCGGCAGCCTGCACTGTGGCAGGCCCCGCCCGGCTTGCACAGCCGCGGCGCGGCAATGGTGTCTTGCCAAGCACGCAACGCCGCTCTAGCAATCCGGCCGAAATTCACGAGATGCCGTCATGCCCGGCCTTGTGCCGGGCATCCACGTTCTCTGCACCCAAGGCAAGACGTGGATGGCCGGGACATAGGCGAGCGGAAGCGACGCCGTCCTTAGGCCGGCTATGCCGGCCATGACGAAACGGAGGAAGAACGACCATGGCGACCCACAAACTGCTGCTGCTTCCCGGCGACGGTATCGGCCCCGAGGTGATGGGCGAGGTGAAGCGGCTGATCGACTGGCTCAATTCGGCCGGGATCGCCAAGTTCGAGACCGACACCGGCCTCGTCGGCGGCTCCGCCTATGATGCCCACAAGGTCTCGATCTCCGAGGGCGACATGGCCAAGGCGCTCGCCGCCGATGCCATCATCTTCGGCGCGGTCGGCGGTCCGAAGTGGGATGCGGTGCCCTACGAGGTTCGCCCGGAAGCCGGCCTGCTGCGCCTGCGCAAGGATCTGGCTTTGTTCGCCAACCTCCGCCCCGCCGTGTGCTATCCGGCGCTGGCGGACGCTTCCAGCCTGAAGCGCGAGGCGGTCGAAGGCCTCGACATCATGATCGTGCGCGAGCTCACCGGCGGCGTCTATTTCGGCGAACCCAAGACCATCACCGATCTCGGCAACGGCCAGAAGCGCGCCATCGATACCCAGGTCTACGACACCTATGAGATCGAGCGCATCGGCCGCGTCGCCTTCGAACTTGCGCGGAAGCGCAAGAACAAGGTGACGTCGATGGAGAAGCGCAACGTCATGAAGTCGGGCGTGCTCTGGAACGAGGTCATGACCCAGGTCCACAAGCGCGAATACCCCGACGTCACGCTCGAGCATCAGCTCGCCGATTCCGGCGGCATGATGCTGGTGAAGGCGCCGAAGCAGTTCGACGTCATCGTCACCGACAACCTGTTCGGCGACATGCTGTCCGACATCGCGGCGATGCTGACGGGCTCGCTCGGCATGCTGCCGTCGGCCTCGCTCGGCGAGGTCGATGTGAAGAGCAAGAAGCGCAAGGCGCTGTACGAGCCCGTGCACGGCTCGGCGCCTGATATCGCAGGCCAGGGCCTCGCCAATCCGATCGCGATGATCTCGTCCTTTGGCATGGCGCTGCGCTATTCCTTCGACATGGGCGCGCTCGCCGACAAGGTCGATGCCGCGATCGCCGCGGTGCTCGCCAGCGGCCTGCGCACCGCCGACATCAAGTCGGAGGGCACCACGGCCGCCTCGACCACGCAGATGGGCGAAGCGATCCTGAAGGAATTGCAGAAGCTGCACGCGTGAGGTTTGCACGGCTTTTGCAGGGTGGGCAAAGCGCAAGCGTGCCCACCACTTCCTGATTGTTGGATAGAGATGGTGGGCACGGCGCTTCACGCCTTTGCCCACCCTACGGCCCCTGCTCCCGGAGCTAAATCATGGACACGCCCCGGCCCAAGATCGCGGAAACCTTCATCCATGACACGGTGCGCCAGCGCGAGGCGCAGATCGGGCGGCGCTGCGAAATTCTCGGCAACACCCGCATCGAATATGCCTCGCTCGGCGACTACTCCTACCTCGGCGAGAATTGCGAGGTCGCCGACGCGCAAATCGGCAAGTTCACGGCCATTGCCAATTCGGTGCGGATCGGTGCGCCCAATCATCCGATGGGCCGGCCATCGCAGCATCGCTTCACCTATTGCCCAGAATATTACGAAACGGGCGTGACGCGTGACCGCGATTTCTTCGCGGACCGTCGCGGCGACCGCGTCATCGTCGGAAGTGATGTCTGGATCGGACACGCCGCCATCCTGCTGCCCGGCGTGACTGTCGGCGACGGCGCGGTGATCGCGGCAGGCGCGGTCGTCAGCCGCGATGTCGAGCCCTACACGATCGTCGGCGGCGTTCCCGCGCGCCCGATCCGCAAGCGCTTCGATGAGGATGTCGCGCAGAGCTTGCGGCGCATCGCCTGGTGGGATTGGCCGGATGCGCTCATCTTCGAGCGCCTCGCCGATTTCCGCTCCGAAGCGATCGAGGAGTTCTGCAGGCGTTATGACCCGGCGGCGAACGCGTAAGGCGAATCTCGCTTGAACGACCGGTCTTGCAGGGTGCGAATGGCGACCTGTCCGCCGGAGCTCGAAGGCGGAAGCATGCCCACGCATTCGTTGCGATCGAGAGCCTGCGGGTACCCCGCAAAAAAATGGCCGGGCGCGAGCCCGGCCATTTTGATTCGGTCGATGACGCCGCTCAGTACAGCGGGAAATTCTGCGGGTAACCACCGACGTCATGCGGCGGCGAGAGCGGCTGGCGGTCGATCGGGCGGTTCAGATTCTCGCGGGCGAACGACGGATAGCCCACGGCCGGCGGAAAGGCGTAATCAGAGAACTTGCGGTCGCCCGGATTGACCTCGGTGCCGCCGTCGAGCCATGAGCGCTTGCTGACATAGATACGGGTTCGGCCCTGCTGGTAGACGGTGTTGGGGCCGCTCGGGCCGTAATAGTGCCGGCCACGGTCGTCATAGCGCTTGGTCTTGTTGTCGGCCGAGGCGGGCGTCACGAGGGACGTTGCAATCACGGCGCCCGCTGCAAGCATGGTCGCCAATTTGGCAGAGAATTTCGAGCTCATCACGTCCCCTTCAGGCGGCAGGCCGCCAGTCGATTTCATCCCCATACTAGCCCGGCCGGGGTGCGCGCAACTAGGTCTATTGGGTCACACCGGCTTGGAATAATCGTGCCCGCAGGCAAAAGTTGCATCAATACCAGCCACTTGAGCTTGATGCAGGAGCTTGACGTAAGTCAAAGCGCCCCGCGCAATTGCGCATTCGCCGCGCCCAGCAGCCAGTCCGGGGAGCCGGCAAGGTCGCAAGCCCGGCGCTTCAGCTCGGCCCGCGCGAACAATTCCGCCAGCTTCGGCTCGTTGCCCGAGGTCAGCAGCGTCAGCCGGTTCAGCGTGCAGGCGATCGCCGCACGCCGGGCGGGGATCGTATCGCCCTGGCAGGAGAAGCCGGAGATCTGCAAGCCCGGCTCCTCGTTGCGCTTGAGGTAGCCGAGGCAGGCCGGCGAATTCTTGTCCGTGCCGGTCGGCCGGAACAGCGCGACGGGGCCGAATTTCGTCTCGACCAGGCCGGCTTGCTCGAGCGGGGTGGCCGCCCCGAGGCCCATCAGGGCGGCGAGGTCCATCGCGACAGGACGAGCCACGTCGAATTCGCCCCCTTCGCGATAAATTTCGAGCTCGGCCAGCGGCTGGTCCGCCGCACTCGTCCAGCGCATGACGTCCTTGCGGCCGCCTTCGGGATGCCGAAGGATGGTATAAGAGGCTGTTTTTTCTGATGAATCGATCCGGCTCAGGGCGAAGGCCGGGTGCGAGCGGTCGGCCGTGCTCCAGCCCGGCCGCAGCGCCGGCTCGTCGTCGTGCAGTTCGGGCAGCTGGCCGAGCGCCGCGAGGGCGAGGATGGCAAACAAGGCCAGCGTCCCCACATAGGCAATCAGGCGCGCCAGCGTACCGACCACCTCGTCGGCGAAGGCTGCCAGCGTCAGATAGAGACTGGTCCGGGTGAAGATAGCGGCCGTGCTGGCCTCGAGCGACTGCATCCACGGCCTTCAAGGATGGTCCAACGTTGTCTTGCGGCTGGTTCTCGCATAGAAGCGCTGCTCTTCCTGTTTAAGCGTCAGCTTCGGGAACGGGCTATTTCATCGGAGAGTGAACGATGGGTTACAAAGTCGCAGTCGTCGGCGCGACCGGCAATGTCGGACGGGAAATGCTCAACATTCTCGATGAGCGCAAATTTCCCGCGGACGAGGTCGTGGCCCTGGCCTCACGCCGCAGCGTCGGCGTCGAGGTCTCCTATGGCGACCGGACCCTGAAGTGCAAGGCGCTCGAGCATTACGACTTCTCCGACGTCGACATCTGCCTGATGTCGGCCGGCGGCGAGGTGTCGAAGGAATGGTCGCCGAAGATCGGCGCCGCCGGCGCTGTCGTGATCGACAATTCCTCGGCCTGGCGCATGGACCCGGATGTGCCGCTGATCGTTCCCGAAGTGAATGCGGATGCGACGGCCGGGTTCAAGAAGAAGAACATCATCGCCAACCCGAACTGCTCGACCGCGCAGCTCGTGGTCGCGCTGAAGCCGCTGCACGACAAGGCAACGATCAAGCGTGTCGTGGTCTCGACCTATCAATCGGTGTCGGGCGCCGGCAAGGACGCGATGGACGAGCTGTTCTCGCAGACCAAGGCCGTCTACACCAACAGCGAAATCGTCAATAAGAAGTTTCCCGCGCGCATCGCCTTCAACATCATCCCCCAGATCGACGTCTTCATGGAGGACGGCTACACCAAGGAAGAGTGGAAGATGATGGCGGAGACCAAGAAGATCCTTGATTCCAAGATCAAGCTCTCCGCCACCTGCGTGCGCGTGCCGGTGTTCGTCGGCCACTCCGAAGCCGTCAACATCGAGTTCGAAAATCCGATCAGCGCGGATGAAGCGCGCGACATCCTGCGCAAGTCGCCCGGTTGCCTCGTCATCGACAAGCACGAGCCCGGTGGCTACGCCACGCCGTACGAAGCGGCCGGCGAGGACGCCACCTACATCAGCCGCATCCGCGAGGACGCGACGGTGGAGAACGGCCTCGTGCTGTGGTGCGTGTCCGACAACCTCCGCAAGGGCGCAGCTCTCAACGCGATCCAGATCGCGGAAGTCCTGATCAACCGCAAGCTGATCAGCGCGAAGAAAAAGGCGGCCTGACGCGGCCGTCTCGGACGGGTGGGCAAAACGAAGCGTGCCCACCACCTGTGTTTTTTCGATCGGTAAAGATGGTGGGCGCGGCGCGTTGCGCCTTCCCACCCTACGAATTCAAGCCGAGCCGACGCAGGCCTATGCCACGCTGCGCGCGTTCTTGAATTCTTTGCTCGTCTTGTCGAGCACGAACAGCGATCCCTCCGCGACGCCGAAATAGGCGCCGTGGGTCTGCATCTGGCCGCTGTCGACCGCCTTGCGAACGAACGGGAACGTCATCAAATTTTCCAGGCTACGGAACACCGCGGCCTTCTCGATGCGCTCGACGAATTGCGCCATGGTCTCGTGGTCGCGCTGCTCGACCACTTCGCCGGGCTTGATGAACATCTGCATCCATTTGCCGATGAAGTCGCCGGGCGTCAGCGGCTCGATCTTGTCGACGAAGGCGCGGATGCCGCCGCACTGGGCGTGGCCGAGCACCACGATGTGCTTCACCTTCAGCACCGTCACCGCATATTCCAGCGCGGCCGAGACGCCATGCGCATTGCCGTCCGGCTGATACACCGGCACTAGATTGGCGATGTTGCGGACCACGAACAATTCGCCCGGGCCGACGTCGAAGATCACCTCGGGCGAGACGCGGCTGTCGCAGCAGCCGATCACCATCACTTCCGGCGACTGCCCCTTCACCGACAGGTCGCGGTAGCGGCTCTGCTCGGTCGGCAGCCGCTGGGTGGCGAAGGCCTGATAGCCTTCCAGCAAATGCTTCGGGAATGTCATCATGGCTATGCCTAATCATATACCGTCGGGGCGAACAAGCCTTTCGAACAGGCAGGCCAGATGTTATCGGCTCCGGTGAAGCCCGTTTGAGAAAACCGGAAGGAACGCTTGCATGATCCGCCCGCGCCGCAGCCATCTGTTCATGCCCGGCTCCAATCCCCGCGCGCTGGAAAAGGCGCGCAATCTCGCTGCCGATGGCCTCATCCTGGATCTGGAAGATTCCGTCGCCCCCGACGCCAAAGCTGCAGCGCGCGATGGAATCGCGGCGGCCATCGCCGCCAAGGGGTTCGGCAAGCGCGAGATCCTGATCCGTACCAACGGCCTCGACACGCCCTGGTGGGCCGATGACGTCGCGATGGCTGCCAAGGCCTCGCCCGACGGCATCCTGGTTCCAAAAGTTTCAAGCATCGAAGATCTCGACACGATCGGCCGGAAGCTTGCCGAGCTTGGCGCTGCGCCGACCGTGAAGGTCTGGGCCATGATCGAGACCGCGCGCGCCGTGCTGCATGCCGAAGAGCTGGCCGCAGCGGGGCGCGATGCAACGCGGCGCTTGTCGGGTTTCGTGTTCGGCCCGAACGACATCTCGCGCGAGACGCGGATCAGGATGCTGCCGGGCCGTGCCGCGATGATCCCGATGATCACCCATTGCATCCTGGCGACGCGCGCTCATGGCCTCGAAATCCTCGACGGCCCCTACAGCGACATCGCCAATCCCGACGGGTTTGCCACCGAATGCGCGCAAGGCCGCGATCTCGGTTTCGACGGCAAGACGCTGATCCACCCTTCGCAGATCGACGCCTGCAACGCGATCTTCACCCCGCCCGAAGAGGAAGTCGCGCGCGCCCGAAAAATCATCGCGGCGTTCGAACTGCCGGAGAACGTCTCGCGCGGCGCGATCCGGTTGGATGGTGCGATGGTGGAGCGCCTGCACGCCGACATGGCGCGGCGCACGATCGAGATCGCGGACGCGATCGCGGCGATGGGGAGGGGTTGAGAGCCTATCCAGCTGCCGCGCCATTCAAGGCGACGCATCGCTCATTCGCAGCGCGGCGCAGCCGGCAAGCGCATGGGTCTCTTACTGCCTGCGTCTCGCATTCTTCAAAGTCTCGGACGGCAGCTCGCCGATGGCCCGACGATATTCGGATGCGAAGCGGCCGAGATTTTGGAAGCCGCATTTGAACGCCACGGCCAGCACGCTGGTTTGCTCGTCGGGTCGTCGCAACAGCTCCGCTGCGCGATCGAGCCGAATGCGCCGCGCGAACTGGCCGGGTGATCCCCGTCCGGCATCGGAGAATTCGCGGAAGATCGTCCGCACGCTCACATTGGCGATCTCGGCGATCTTTTCCAGATCGAGCGGCTCGTCCCAATGCGCCGCCACGTAGGACTCCACGAGGTCGACCAAGGTCCGATTGGCGCCAGGCGGCGTGCGATGCAGCCGATTCGTGAAGCTGTGCGGGTGCGCCAGAAGAATTCGCACCATCAGCGCCCGTTCGAGCTCGGCGATGGCGATGGGCGCGTAATCCTGTCCGAACCGTTCCAGCTCCTCGGCAAATCTGAAGACGTCCTGGCGCACCTGCGCCATCATGGCGGAATCGGCCTTGCCGTCGACGAAGCGCAGCTTCGAGCTGCTATCGTCGCCGACCAGGCTCTTCGCCAGACGCTCGAGCACGGCGGCATCCATCCTCAGCACGAGTTGCCGGTAGCCCGGCGCGAAGTCGAGATCGAGCCTGGCGTCGCCGGGGATCATCGGGCTCCAGGCCTCGATCGGCTGGCGACGTCCTTTGGTGCTGAAGTCCGCAGCTCCCTGGATGGAGAAGAACTGGCGAAGGATCTGCGAATCCGGAAAGGACAGTGACGCTGCACCATCGTAGGCGCAGAAGGCGAGGCCGATCGAACTCAAGCGGACTAGATTGGCATGGATACCGAACTCGCGGTCATGCGTCTCGAATCGATCGGCGCCATACACTGCGAACAGGCGGTCGCGCGCGAACTCGCCGTCGTGCGACCGAAGCAGCGAATAGCGGTCAAGGTAGGAGACGGCGCCCACATCAGCATCCTAAAAAGCTCAAACTACCGAATCCGAATCTTCGCGCTACCAATTGGAGATTGCACGGAACGACCGGCGGCGTCGGCGATCTCCGCCGAAGCATGCAGCTGCACCGAATTGCTGGCACTGCGACAAAATGCCTGAGCAGCTTCGCGCAGGTGCGAGTTCGTCCTGTTCGCCCGCAGATGATCCGCCGCCCGGCGGTGTTGCCGAATACCGATAGCGATCTTAGCGCGGCCTTCGCAGTTCAAGGCCCGCGGCACTGCGGAGGTGGACGCGCGTCGTTGTCAGGTTAATCGCGCTGGCAAAATCCGGCTGTTGTGTCTTCGATCGGACAAATACTCTGATAATTCTAGTCATGTACTTGCTCCTGAGCGCGGATGCGTGCGGGGAAGACTTCCGACCGCACGACATCCGGCGACACAACGAATGCTGAAGCCGCTTCGGGCGAATGCACCGCGAGCGACATGTCAATTTTGGAGCAAGAGAAATGTTCGGTCGCAAATCCCACGGCGATGCTCAGGCTCAGATCGATGCGATCGGCCGCTCGCAGGCCTTGATCGAGTTCAACATGGACGGCTCGATCATCACAGCCAACAAGAACTTCCTGGACGCACTTGGATACCGCCTCGAGCAGATCCAGGGCAAGCACCACTCCATGTTCGTGCCGGTCGATCAGCGTGACGGCGCCGAGTACCAGGCGTTCTGGGCTGCCCTGCGCCGCGGTGAATTCCAGGCGGCCGAGTTCAAGCGCATCGCGAGTGGCGGTGGTGAGATCTGGATCGAAGCGTCCTACAATCCGGTGCTCGGCAATGACGGCAAGCCGGTCAAGGTGATCAAGATCGCAACCGAGATCACGGCGAAGAAGCTTCGCAGCATGGCCGATGCGTCCAAGATTGCCGCCATCAACCGGGCCCAGGCCGTCATCGAGTTCAAGCTGGATGGCACCATCGTCTCCGCCAACCAGAACTTCTGCGGTGCGCTCGGTTATTCGCTGGCCGAGATCGAGGGCAAGCATCACAGCCTCTTCATCCCCCAGGCAGAGCGGGACAGCGCGGCGTATCGTGAATTCTGGCAGAAACTCAACCGTGGTGAGGTCCAGGCCGGCGAGTTCAAGCGCATCGGCAAGGGCGGCAAGGAGGTCTGGATCCTGGCGAGCTACAACCCCGTGATGGACGATACCGGGAAACCCTTCGGCGTGGTCAAGTTCGCCACCGACGTCACGGCGGAGAAACTGAAGAACGCAGATCTCGCCGGCCAGATCGCGGCGATCGACAAGGCTCAGGCCGTGATCGAGTTTCACATGGATGGCACGATCCTCACCGCCAATGCCAATTTCCTCGGTGCGCTCGGCTATTCGCTGGCTGAGATCAAGGGCAAGCACCACAGCATGTTCGTCGAGCCCGGCGAGCGCGACGGTGTCGCCTATCGCGAGTTCTGGGCTGCGCTCAACCGCGGTGAATACCAGGCGGCCGAATACAAGCGCATCGGCAAGGGCGGCAAGGAGATCTACATTCAGGCCTCCTACAATCCGATCCTCGATCTCAACGGCAAGCCGTTCAAGGTCGTCAAATATGCCACGGACGTCACGAAACAGGTGCTGGTCCGCATGGGCAATGAGCGCGTCCGCGCCATGATGGAATCGGTCGCTGCCGGCTCGGAAGAGCTGAACGCCTCCGTTCGCGAAATCTCCGAGGCCATGACGAAGTCACGCGAGACGGCGGCCGGCGCCGTGGAGCAGGTTTCCTCTGCCGACGCGCAGGCCCAACGCCTCACCGACGCCGCGCAGGCGATGAGCGGCATCGTCGAGATGATCAGCAACATCACCGGTCAGATCAATCTACTCGCGCTCAACGCCACGATCGAATCCGCCCGCGCCGGCGAGGCCGGCCGCGGCTTCGCTGTCGTCGCCTCCGAGGTGAAGGGCCTCGCCAACCAGGCCAAGCAGGCGACCGACAAGATCGGTCAGGAGATCGGCAGCCTCAACCAGATCTCGGGCGACGTCGTCGGCGCGCTCAGTTCGATCAAGCAGGCGATCAACAATGTCAGCGAGTACGTGACGTCGACCGCCGCAGCCATCGAGGAGCAGAGCACGGTGACGAACGAGATGTCGACCAGCATGCAGCGCGCTGCAGCAGAAGCCGCTGCGATGGCGGGGCGGGCCTGATTCGGCCGGCCGCGTGAGCATTCGGATTGCATGCCGCGGCTGCCGATGGCCCGCGGCTGCAATTTTTGTGATTTAGATCACACAGCCGGGCGGGTTGCTCCAATAAATTTGCGTCGCTTAATACTGCTTCCCGTCCCCGATATTGCGCGTGGGCTGTCGCATGCTTCGCAGATTATTCCATTGCCTTGCTCTTCTCATTCTCGCCGGGCCCGCAGATGCCAATGACCGCATCAAAGGCGAGGCGAACGCCGCTGTTACCACCGCCTCCGAGGCCGTCAGGCGAAATCCCAACGACACCAATGCGTATTACGATCGTGGCAATGCCTATGCCGCCAGCGGCGACACGGATCGCGCCATAGCAGACTATACCGCGACGATCCGGCTCGATCCGACACACGCGGACGCCTACTACAATCGGGGCAACGGTTACAGCAACAAAGGCGACACGGATCGGGCCATCGCGGACTACACCGCGACGATCCGGATCGATCCGGCCTATGCGAACGCGTATTACAACCGCGGCAACGCCTACAGCAACAAAGGCGACCTGGACCGCGCCATTGCCGATTATGCCGGAGCGATCCGACTGCAGCCCATGAATGCGAACGCCTATTTCAACCGTGGCAATGCCTACGGCAAGAAGGGCGACCACGAGCGGGCCATCGCTGACTACACCGAGACAATACGCGTGGATCCCGGCTACGCGAATGCCTATGTCAATCGCGGACTGGCCTACGAGAAGCTTGGCGATGTCGCCAAGGCGAAGGCCGATTTCACTGCGACGCTCGCGCTAGGTCACGGCGCGACCAAATGGGCGCAGGACAAGGCGCGCGAGCGGCTCGCGAGATTGCCTTCGCCTCGACCGGCAACGATATTGGTCGAGAAATCCGGCGCTGCGGCGGCGGTCGCGGCCTCAGAATCGCCGAGCGGCGACCGCCGCATCGCCCTTGTCATCGGCAATTCGGCCTATGAAAACGTCGCCGCCCTGCCGAACCCCGTGCGCGACGCAAACCTCGTTGCTGACGTGCTGAGGCTGACCGGATTCGAAGCGGTCACCCTGCTGACCAATTTGCGCAAGGATGCGCTGGTGAATGCCTTGCGCGAGTTCGCGGCCCGTGCGGAGACGGCGGATTGGGCCGTCGTGTATTATGCCGGGCACGGCATGGAAATCGGCGGAGTCAATTACCTCATTCCGACGGATGCGAAGCTCGCGGCGGATCGCGAGATCGGATTTGAAGCCGTGCCGGTCGATCAGGTGCTCAATGCAGCGGAGCGCGCCAGGAAACTGCGGCTCATCATCCTCGATGCTTGCCGCGACAACCCGTTCGCGGCGCAAATGAAGCGCACCTTGACGGTGGCGTCGCGTTCGGTGTCGCGTGGCCTGGCGCCGTTGGAGCCGGAGGCGGGCACGCTGGTGGTCTTTGCCGCCAAGGATGGTGAGACCGCGCTCGACGGTGACGGGACCAACAGCCCGTTCGCCTCCGCATTCGTCAAGAATCTTCCAACGCCGGGCCTTGAGGTCCGCAGGCTGTTCGATTTCGTTCGCGACGATGTCATGGAGGCCACCGGCCGCAGGCAAAAGCCGTTCAGCTACGGGTCGGTCTCCGGACGGCAGGATTTCTATTTCGTCGCCGGCAAATGAAGTCTCCCGAAGCTGCAGTTCAGCGCGGCGCGACGTCGGCGCGATCGAGCGACTCCAGCGTCGAGGCGTTGCCGCAATAGGCGTGATAGTTCTCCGCGGCGGTGCCGTCGGCGAGATCGCGGTCGCACTCTGCCTTGTGGGCGCAAAGCGAACAGACCCGCTCCATGTCGCGAAGCAGCAGCGGTTGCGCGCGGCCGAGGCCTTCGGCATTGATGCCGAGCTGCTGCAGCATCATCGGCAACTCGTCGGCAGAATGCTTGCCATGGCGGACCAGCTCTTCCAGATCGTCAGGCGCGATACGCAGGTCGTTCGCGATCCGGTCGAAATCGGCGCGATCGAGCTGCCGGATCTCGTTCAATTCGCGGCGATGCTTCAGCCAGCTCGCAAAGGAGTCGATGAGGTCCTGGACGATCGGGTAAGGCCTGCTTGCGGTGCTCATGGAAAGCTCCCTTCGGACAGCGGAATTGGAGTGAATTACGCACAATGTTGCAGGAGGCGCGTTGCGCTGGATCAAACTGGAAGGGGCATCTGATCTGGTCTCGTGCCCCGGACGCAGCGCAGCACGCAGTGGTGCGCCGCTGAGCCGGTGCCCATCTCGCCACTTGCTCGGTACCGGTTCTGCGGAGCGGCATTGCATGCCGCACCGCGTCCGGGACAAGAACGGAGAGTTACACGAACCGCTCCGCCGCCCAGGCATAGAGACTGCCCGGTATCGGCTTTTCGCCGCCGCGGCCCTTGGGCGAGATGTGCAGGCCGATGATCTCGGGGTCGGTGACGAGGCCGAGATAGCTCGAGGGATCGAAGAACAGCTTTGGCTCGGCATGCACCGCGTAGAACGATTGCTTTGGCAGCGCGCAGGCGAGTTCGCCGGTGCGGCGCGCGAGCGCGGTGAGGGCCGCGGGCCCGAAGATCGCGACGCGGATATCCGAGAGACGGCTCGAGCCGCCGCGCAGGCGGCGCATCATGAAGGTGATGCGATGGCGGACCGACAGCCAGTTCGGCGTCAGCTCCTCCTGCTCCATCAGTTCCTCGAAGGCTGCAACGATGCCGTGCCCGGGCGGCAGGTAGATCACGGAATTGCCGAGCTGGCGCGGCCGCTCCCAGGCGAAATAGGGCTTGGCCGGATCGATCTCGACGGGTTTCAGCAGCAGCACGTCGGCATCGAGCCAGAGGCCGAGGCCTTTCGACATCAGCTTCATGCGGAAGAAATCGCTGAACTGCAGCGTGGTCCAGTCGCGCCAGCTTCCATCCGGTTGCGGCGGCCGCAATCGCTCAGAGAACGCGTGCGGCAGGATCGCTTCGGCGTCCGCGTTGACGACGCCGGCGGGCAGGCCGGGAATGGTGTCGAAGCTGTAGACCGTGACCTTGTGACCGGCCGCCAGTTGCGAGCGCAGGCAGGTCTGGCGCAGCGCATCCATCGGGCCGTGCCAGAAGGTGACGATGTCGGGCAGCATGCGCGGAAGCTATACGGGATAAGCGAGGCAAAGAAAAAGCCCCGGCGCTGTCGGCACCGGGGCTGAACGAAGACGCGAGCTCAGGCCCAGGCGCGCTCGCGCTTGAGCTTGTCCTCGTAGGTGTCGATCGAGGCCTTCTTTTCCATGGTGAGGCCGATGTCGTCGAGGCCGTTGATCAGGCAGTGCTTGCGGAACGGATCGATCTCGAACTTGACCTTGCCGCCGTCGGGGCCGCGGATCTCCTGGTTCGGCAGGTCGATCGTCAGCGTCGCGTTGGCGCCGCGCTCGGCGTCGTCGAACAGCTTGTCGAGGTCTTCCTGGCTGACGCGGATCGGCAGAATGCCGTTCTTGAAACAGTTATTGTAGAAGATGTCGCCGAACGAGGTCGAGATCACGCAGCGGATGCCGAAGTCGAGCAGCGCCCAGGGCGCGTGCTCGCGGCTCGAGCCGCAGCCAAAATTGTCGCCGGCCACCAGCACCTTCGCGTTGCGATAGGCGGGCTGGTTCAGCACGAAGTCCGGGTTCTCGCTGCCGTCGTCCTTGTAGCGCTGCTCGGAGAAGAGCCCCTTGCCAAGGCCGGTGCGCTTGATGGTCTTGAGGTACTGCTTCGGGATGATCATGTCGGTGTCGACATTGATGATCTTCAGCGGCGCCGCGACGCCTTCAAGCGTGGTGAACTTGTCCATGGTTGCGCTTTCCGGGATGGTCAGGGAACCGGTTTTTATCGCGATCGAGGCGGGAATCCTAGGCCGAATTCGGCAGATCTAGTCTGCTTGCGCCTCAATCGCTTCCATATCGTCGTCCGACAGCCCGAAATGGTGGCCGATCTCGTGGATCAGGACGTGGCGGACGATATGGCCGAGGCTCTCATCGTGCTCGGCCCAGTAATCCAGGATCGGCCGGCGATAGAGCCAGACCATGTTGGGCAGCCGCGCCACGTCGCCAAGGCTCTGCTGCGGCAGGCCGATGCCCTGGAACAGGCCGAGCAGGTCGAACTCGCTCTCGCATTCCATCTCGTCCAGGACCTCCTCGGTCGGGAAGTCCTCGACGCGAAGGATCACGCCCTCGCACAGCCCGCGAAATTCCGCCGGCAGGCGTTCGAAGATCTCATGCGCCGTTGCTTCCATCTCGGCCAGCGAGGGCGCTTTCAAGTCCGTCCACATGGGGTTCTCTTAGCGCGGGTTTCCCGCTGATGCATCCCGCATTATAAGCGCGGCGAGGTTGACGGGCGCCGCCAAAACGGGGAGCGTGGGCCTCGATTGAGGGTTTCGGGTGGGCAAGAAAATGCGAGCAAAAACAGCGCTGGCTCTACTGTGCATGGGGTTGTTTTCGCAATTTTGGGGTGGCGCCGAGGCCCAGACGGCAGGAGGACCTGAGTTCCGTCTCGCCCAGGCGGCCCCGTCTGATGCCCGGCCGCGCAAGCGGCCCCCGCCGCGCTTGCGTGTCACGCCCTACTACAGCCCCGATGGCGTCTATCCGCGCTACAATCCGGGCCCCAATGCCGTCCGCGAATGCAACGCGACCTATGTTCAGGAATTTCGCCCGAGCGGCACGGTGATCGTGCCGCGTGTGAGCTGCTTTTGGCGCCCCGGTTAGCGTTGATGCGACGCCGTCGCGCAGCACAGGAGCCTCAAGGAGGCGTCATGGCGAGATGGTTTGCATTGGCCGTTGCCGTCGCGCTTGTCGCCAGTCTGCCTCGCGCGTCCGCGGCACCAGCGGTTACGGTTCCGGAGGCCTCGGCGGGGATCGCGATGTTCGATGTGCGACGGCCCGCGCGGACCTATCTCGTACGGCCTGCCGTGCGCCGTGACCCGCACTATTACGCGCGCCCGGTCCACTACCGTCCCTATCCTTACCGCGTGCCCGCACCGTTCGTGTTCGGCTTTGGGCCGTTCTGATGGCATGCTAGCCGGCGGGCGCAAATCCGTTGACCAGCAGCACGGTCGCCTGTGCGCCGGCCTTGCGATCGCGCGAGATCTCTTGATAGTCGGGTGATGTCGAGAAGGCGAGGAAAGCGGCCTCGTCCGGAAACGACATCATCACCAGCTTGTCGTGCGGCCAAGCCCCTTCGAGCACGCGCGGGCGTTCATCGGCGGCGAGCAGCCGGCCGTTATACTTCCTGAACACGTCGAAGAACCGCGCCTGGTAGCGGTCATAGGCCGCGCGGTCCGTCATCTTCAGCTGCGCGATTGCGTAGACGGTCATCTTTCAAAACTCCTCTCGTCGCGGCAGCGCGTCGCATCGCAATTGCCGGCCTCGTTCATTCATGGCGCGTTCACATCGCTGTCTGCAATTTAATCCCGGGCGCGACTGCAAATGAACAGGGATGACGCGTGCCGGGAACGAGCAACGCCACTGCGCTGTCCATATCCAGGGAGAAGTCCATGCTGAAGAGTTTGGGTCTCAGGGCAGGCCCGGTGCGCCTGTTCGGGATTGCGGCGGCCGCAACGCTGATGCTGTCGGCCGGAACCGCGCGTCGTGCTGAAGCGCTGAACTTGATCAATCCGGCGTCGTTACAAGCGGCGAAGGGTGCGAGTGAGGCTGCGAGCGACGGCCTGGTCACGCAGGTTCGCCACGGTGGCGGCGGTCATGGCGGCGGGCATTTTCACGGCGGCGGCGGTTTCCGCGGCGGCGGAGGACATATCGGCGGTTTTCGCGGCGGTGGATTCCACGGCGGCCATATCGGCGGCTTCCGCGCCGCGCCGGCCTTCCACGGCGGCGGCTATCGCTACGGCGGGCTTCACCGCTATGGCGGCGTTCACCGCTACGGCGGATTCCATCGCTACGGGATCTATCGGCCTCATCATTACGGCCACCGCCACTTCCACCGGCGCTATTATGTCGGCGGCTATTATCCCGCTTACCATCATCCGCGCCGCTGCCGGGTGATCTGGACCTATTACGGCCCGCGCCGCGTCTGCCGCTGGCATCGCTGGCACCATCCGTACAGGTATTGGTGAGCACGATCGACGTGAAAAGGGCGCCTCATCGGCGCCCTTTTTTACCTGGCCGACTAAAGCCAATCCCTCAGCTTCGACGTCGCATCTTTCCATCGCATCAAATTCTCGATCTTCCACTGCTTGAAGATCGCAGGCGGCCAGCGGCTGAGCTTCGAGGTCTCCTCGACCTCCGGCTTGGCGATGATGCGCAAGCGTGGCGCGCGTCGGTGGTGCTGGCGCGTGGCCTCGCCGATCAGATCGACATATTCAGGCTTGTTGGCCATCGGCGCGTCCTCGCGAAATCCTCGCGAGGACGAGAGTGTCAGGCGATCGTTTAATGGCGGTTTGCCGCGATCGTTACAATTGCAAGGAGTGGCTCAGCGCCAGTCCCTGACGTCGACGAAGTGACCCGCGATCGCCGCCGCTGCCGCCATCGCCGGCGACACCAGATGGGTACGGCCCTTGAAGCCCTGGCGTCCCTCGAAGTTGCGGTTCGAGGTCGAGGCGCAACGCTCTTCCGGAGCCAGCTTGTCCGGGTTCATCGCCAGGCACATCGAGCAACCCGGCTCGCGCCATTCGAAGCCGGCCTTGATGAAGATCTTGTCCAGACCTTCGGCCTCGGCCTGCTCCTTCACGAGGCCGGAGCCCGGCACGACCATGGCGTTTACATGCGCTGAAACGGACTTGCCTTCGGCGATCTTCGCAGCCGCGCGCAGATCCTCGATGCGGCCGTTGGTGCAGGAGCCGATGAAGATGCGGTCGACCTTGATGTCGGTGATCTTGGTTCCCGCGGTCAGGCCCATGTACTTCAGCGCGCGATGCTTGGAGAGGCGCTTGGCCTCGTCCGCGATCTTGTCGGGGTCCGGAACGGAACCAGTCACGGAGATCACGTCCTCAGGCGAAGTGCCCCAGGTCACGATCGGCGGCAGCTTGGCCGCATCGAGGCGCAGTTCGTTGTCGAAATGCGCGCCGTCGTCGGAGCGCAATTTCTCCCAGTAGCGCATCGCCGCATCCCAGTCCGCGCCCTTGGGTGCCTTGGGGCGGCCACGCAGGAAGTCGAACGCCTTCTGGTCGGGCGCAACCAGGCCGGCGCGCGCGCCGCCTTCGATGGACATGTTGCAGACCGTCATGCGGCCTTCCATCGACAGCGCCTGGATCGCGTCGCCGGCGTATTCCAGCACGTAACCGGTACCGCCCGCGGTGCCGATCTCGCCGATGATGGCGAGGATGATGTCCTTGCCCGTCACGCCGTCGGGCAATTTGCCGTCGACGGTGACGCGCATGTTCTTTGCCTTCTTCTGGATCAGCGTCTGCGTCGCCAGCACGTGCTCGACTTCGGAGGTGCCGATGCCGTGCGCGAGCGCGCCGAACGCGCCATGCGTCGAGGTGTGGCTGTCACCGCAGACGATGGTGGTGCCGGGCAGCGTGAAGCCCTGCTCGGGGCCAATGACGTGGACGACGCCCTGGCGCTTGTCGAACTCGTTGTAATATTCGATGCCGAATTCCTTGGCGTTCTCGGCCAGCGTCTTGATCTGCTCGATGCTTTCGGGGTCGGGATTCGGCTTGGTGCGGTCGGTGGTCGGCACGTTGTGATCGACGACGGCGAGCGTCTTCTCCGGCGCGTGGACCTTGCGGCCGGTCATGCGCAGGCCTTCGAACGCCTGCGGCGAGGTCACCTCGTGCACCAGATGGCGGTCGATGTAGAGCAGGCAGGTGCCGTCGTCGGCCTCGTGCACCAGATGGTCGTTCCAGATCTTGTCGTACAATGTGGTCGGCTTGGACATGAGCTCGAGCTCCGGGAATGTGTGTCAGCGAAGAGCGCAGGTGGCGCGCGGGGCAACAAAATCGTCAGCGCAGCTTTTAGGCTGCGCGCGTAAGCTCTGACGTTGCCGAGGTCGCGAAGCGTCCGAAGAACCGGCCGGGCAGCCGCGAGCGATCGTCGATGACGACGCGCTTGACGGGCTCCATGCTGGTCTGATCTGGAAACATTCTACGAATATATAGCAGGCCGAACCGGAATCGCGAGGGCTTTGACGCGCACGGCTGTCGCAACAAAAAAGCGCGGGGTTTTGCCCCGCGCCTTTGGAAACTCGATTGTAGCGGAGCTTACTCGTTCACGGCCTTGGCGTGCTCCGTCTTCTCGACGATACGAGCCGACTTGCCGCGCAGCTGGCGCAGGTAATAAAGCTTGGCGCGACGTACCTTGCCGCGGCGCACCACCTTGATCGAGTCGATCATCGGCGACATCACCGGGAACACGCGCTCGACGCCCTCGCCATAGGAGATCTTGCGGACGGTGAAGCTCTCGTTGAGGCCACCGCCAGAACGGCCGATGCAGACGCCTTCATAGGCCTGCACGCGGGTGCGGTCGCCTTCGACGACCTTCACGTTGACGATCACGGTGTCGCCGGGACCGAACTCCGGAATGTCCTTGCCGGCGGACAGCTTGTCGAACTGCTCTTTTTCGAGCTGTTGGATCAGGTTCATGGGGTAAATCTCCATCGGCGCGCCCAGCCGCGAGACACGGGGGCTGCGCGAAATTCGTCGATCCAGCTATTGCGGATGTGGCCGCTCCTATAAGGCAAGCCGGAGCGTTTGTCACCCGTCTGTCTTGTTTTTTGGCGTTTTTTGGCGTCCGGCCCGATTCGGGGCCTTTGCCGGGATCCGGGCCCACAAATCGGGCCGCCGGGCTGCCGTCAGCGCCTCGGATTGCGCCCGCCGCCAAGCCGCGACCTTGGCGTGGTCGCCCGAGGTCAGGACCTCCGGAATCCCCGCCCCCTCGAACAGCTGCGGGCGGGTGTACTGGGGATACTCCAGAAGGCCGTCGGAAAAGCTTTCCTCGGTTCCCGAGACTTCCTTGCCCATCACCCCCGGCAACAGCCGCACGCAGGCGTCGATCAGGGCCAGAGCTGCGATCTCGCCCCCGGACAGCACGTAATCGCCGATCGAGACCTCCTCGAGGCCTCGCGCGTCGATCACCCGCTGGTCGATCCCCTCGAACCGGCCGCAGACGATCAGCGGGCCGGGACCCTTGGCCAGCTCTGTGACGCGAGCCTGGGTCAATGGCCGACCCCGGGGGCTCATCAGCAGCCGCGGCCGCTGAGGGCCGATCTCCGCGGCATCGATCGCGGCGGCCAGAACGTCCGCCCGCAGCACCATGCCCGGCCCGCCACCTGCGGGGGTGTCGTCGACGCTGCGGTGGCGATCGGTGGCCGAAGCGCGGATGTCCCGGGCCTCGATCTCCCAGAGCCCGGACGCCAGCGCCCGGCCGGCCAGGCTCACGCCGAGCGGCCCCGGAAACATCTCCGGGAACAGCGTCAGCACCGTTGCGCGCCAGGGTGTACGATTGGTCATTGGATCTCAGGTCTCGTCGTCCGGGGCGCGGAGCGAGCCGGCCCATAACCACCGCACTTGGTCTCGCGATGGCTGGAGCGATCAGCTTAGCCAAAATTGTAGTCGGTGGTTACGGCTCCCCGCTGTCGCGGGGACGACTGTGGGAGAGCGCTTCGCCACGATCCTCGCCCTCGACCTCCTGCGGCAGCGCGATCACGACGCGGCCGCCGGCAATATCGACCTCGGGCACCACGGCGTTCGTGAACGGCAGCAATAGCGTCGCGCCTTTGGGCGGCGCGATCTCGATGATGTCGCCCGCGCCGAAATTATGGATCGCGAGCACGCGGCCGAGCGCATCGCCTTCCACGGTGACGGCGGCGAGCCCGATCAGATCGGTGTGGTAATATTCGTCATCGTCGGTCGCGGGCAGTTTTTCGCGCGCGACGTAGAGCTCGATGCCGTTGAGGCGTTCGGCCTCCTCGCGGGTCGTGACGCCCTTGAACGTCGCGACCAGGTGATCCCTGGCCTCGCGCGCCGTCGCGACCTCGAACTGGCGCTTGCCGTCCTTGGACAGCAACGGACCGTAGCGCTTCACGGCAAAGGGATCTTCGGTGAAGGTCCACAATTTGACCGCACCGCGCACCCCATGCGCGGCGCCGATCCGCGCGACGCAGACCAGCGCCGACATGATCTAGCTTAGCCCTTCGCGGCGGCTTCGGCCTGCGCCTTGCGCTCCTTGCGCGGCACGGCCTTCTCGGGGTTGTTGCGTGCTTCGCGCTTCTTGACGCCGGCGGCATCGAGGAAACGCGCGACGCGGTCGGACGGCTGTGCGCCCTTGGCGAGCCAGGCCTTCACCTTGTCCATGTCGAGCTTCAGCCGGGTCTCGTTGTCCTTCGGCAGCAGCGGGTTGAAATAGCCGAGACGCTCGATGAAGCGGCCATCGCGGGGAAAGCGCGAATCGGCGACGACGACGTGATAGACGGGACGCTTCTTGGTGCCTGCGCGGGCGAGGCGGATGACGACGGACATTCAGTTCTCCTTCAAAGTACGTTTTGTTCGGTTGATTGGTATCTTCGCGGCGCGCGGGGCACTTGCGACCCGTGCGACGAATTCCTCATTTCTTCTTGCCCGGGAAACCGCCGAGGCCCGGCAGCATCGGCTTGCCGCTCAGCCCGGTGAGCCCCGGAACGTTCGGCAGGCCCTGGCGTAGCCCGGCCGGCAAATCCTTCGGCAGATTCGGCAGGCCACCGCCGCCGCTCTGCATCTTCTCCTGCAGCGCCTTCATCTCTTCCGGCGAGGGCGGCTTCATGCCGCCGCCTAAGCCCATGGCCTGTGCGATGCCGGCGAGCGGGCCGCGCTTTCCCGAGCCCATCGCCTTCATCACGTCGGCCATGTTCCGGTGCATCTTGAGCAGCTTGTTGACCTGCTCGACGCTCTGGCCGCTGCCTGCGGCGATGCGCTTCTTGCGGCTCGCCTTGAGCAGATCGGGATGACGGCGCTCGTCGCGCGTCATGGAATCGATCACCGCGACCTGGCGCTTCAGGATCTTGTCGTCGATGCCGGCGGCGGCGATCTGGTTCTTCATCTTGGAGATGCCGGGCATCATGCCCATCAGGCCGCTGATGCCGCCCATGCTGGCCATCTGCAGCAGCTGCTCGCGCATGTCGTTGAGGTCGAACTGACCCTTGCGCATGCGCTCGGCGGTGCGCGCGGCCTTCTCGGCGTCGATGTTGGCGGCGGCGCGCTCGACCAGCGAGACCACGTCGCCCATGCCGAGGATTCGGCCGGCGATACGGTCGGGATGGAAATCTTCCAGCGCATCGGTCTTTTCACCGGTGCCGATCAGCTTGATCGGCTTGCCGGTGACCGCGCGCATCGACAGCGCGGCACCGCCGCGACCGTCGCCGTCGACACGGGTCAGCACGATGCCGGTGAGACCGACGCGCTGGTCGAAGGCGCGCGCGAGGTTCACGGCGTCCTGACCGGTGAGCGAGTCCGCAACCAGCAGCACTTCATGCGGGTTCGCCGCCGCTTTGATCGCGGCCGCCTCCGCCATCATGTCTTCGTCGAGCGTGGTGCGGCCGGCGGTGTCGAGCAGCACGACGTCGTAACCGCCGAGCTTGCCGGCTTCCATCGCGCGCTTGGCGATCTGCGGCGGCTGCTGTCCCGCGACGATCGGAAGCGTCGGAATGTCGAGGTCGCGACCGAGCACGGCGAGTTGCTCCATCGCCGCCGGACGGTAGACGTCCAGCGAGGCCATCAGCACCTTGCGCTTGTCGCGCTGGACCAGACGGCGCGCGAGCTTCGCCGTGGTGGTCGTCTTGCCCGAGCCTTGCAGGCCGACCATCATGATCGGCACCGGGGGCACGGAATTGACGTCGATGGTCTGGCTCTCGGCGCCGAGCGTGTTGATCAGCTCGTCATGGACGATCTTGACCACCATCTGGCCGGGGGTCACCGACTTGACGACGGTGGCGCCGATCGCCTGCTCGCGGACGCGCTCGGTGAAGCTGCGGACCACTTCGAGCGCGACGTCGGCTTCCAGCAGCGCGCGGCGCACTTCGCGCATCGCGGCGTCGACGTCCTTTTCGGTCAGCGCACCGCGCCCCGTCAGACGATCGAGAATGCCACCAAGCCGTTCCGACAGATTGTCGAACAATGAAATCGTCCTTGTCCTGCTCGCCAGAATGGCGATCTTCCAAACACCTTTACGCCCGAGGGCGCATCGCGCTGTCGGGCGTTGACCTCCGGCCTCTAGGGCCAGTCGGCGGGTCGAAAAGAAAGCCTTTCCGAGAAAGTGGCGGGGTTAAACGCCGCTCCCGGCCAAAAGTCAAGGAAAGTTAGGGTGCCGGAGCGGCCGTGCCAAGGTAAGGTCTTGAAAAGAGGACTCTTTTGCCGGCCGTTCTTTTTCTGGTGGCTCCTCCCATATAAGAGGTGATGACTTACCTTTCCCGCCAGCCCTGAAGCCCGCCTGTGCCGGTCACCCGCCGTCGCGTTTTCGGACTGCTTGCCGGGGCTGGCGCGCTGGCCGGTATCCCCTCCCTCTGGATGTCCCGCATGAAAACCTATGACGGCCCGGTCTCCGACCATTTCGACGGCCTGACCTTCTTCGATCCGGACGGTGCGCCGCCGAAATCGCTCCGCGAGGTGCTGCGCTGGCAGTTCGGCGGCAAGCGGCAGCGGGCGAAATGGCCCGACTGGGCGCCCAGCCCGCATGCCGACACCCCACCCGCCCGTGTCGATGGCGCCAAGGTGCGGCTGTCTTTCGTCGGCCATGCCAGCTGGCTGATCCAGACCGGCGGGCTCAACATCCTGGTCGACCCCGTCTGGTCGGAGCGGGTTTCGCCGGTCAGCTTTGCCGGGCCGAAGCGGCACAATGATCCCGGCATCGCTTTCGAGAAACTGCCGCAGATCGACGTCGTGCTGGTCTCGCACGGCCATTACGATCATCTCGACATCGCGACGCTGTCGCGGCTCACCAAGAACTTTGCCCCGCGCGTGGTGACCCCGCTCGGCAACGACGTGACGATGCGCAGCTGGGATTCCACGATCAAGGCGGAAGCGTTCGACTGGCACGACCGCGTCGAGCTCGGCGGCGGCATCGCGGTGCATCTGGTGCCGACCCGGCATTGGACCGCACGCGGCGTGTTCGATCGCAACAAGGCGCTGTGGGCGAGCTTCGTGCTGGAGACCCCTGCGGGCAAAATCTACGTCGTCTGCGATTCCGGCTACGGCGACGGCCGGCATTTCCGCCGCGTCGCCGAACGGCACGGCAAGCTGCGGCTGGCGATCCTTCCAATCGGCGCCTACGAGCCACGCTGGTTCATGCGCGACCAGCACATGAACCCGGCAGACGCAGTGAAGGCGCTGGCCGATTGCGGCGCCGAGGCTGCGCTCGGGCATCATCACGGCACGTTCCAGCTCACCGACGAAGCGATCGACGCGCCGGCCAAGGCACTGATGGAAGCGCTCGACGCGGCGGAGATTTCGCAGGAGCGGTTCGTGGCGATGAAGCCCGGGCAGGTCGTGGAGATTTAGCTCTCTCCGCTCACACCGCTCTTGCCCCGCACGCAGCGTCTCCCCGGCGATGCAAAGCATCGTCCGGTGCGACGGTGCGCTGCAGAGCCGGGCCCATGTCGCCGTAGCGTATCGTATTGCCGGCCGGATCCCGGCTCTGCGCAGCAGTGTTACACGCTGCCGCGCGTCCGGGACACGAGACCTATTGATCTTTCGGCTTGATCGCCCAGCTCACATTCACCGTCACCGAGAGCGTTTCCTCGCCCGGCGCAACTGCGGCTGGCGCCATTTGCGGCGTCGCCATCCGCGCCTTGAACAGCGGCACCGGAGCGCCGCCTTCGGACACGCTCAGCGGAGCGCCGAGCGTCACGCCGGTCGCCTTGGCGTAGATCTCGGCCTTGCGACGCGCGTCGGCGATCGCCTGCTCACGGGCATCGTCGAGCAGCTTTGAGGCCTGCGTCACCTCGAAGGAGATGTTGCCGATATCGTTCGCGCCGGCGCCGACCAGCGTGTCGATGATGCCGGCAACCTTGGTCACGTCGCGAATCTTTACCGTGACGCGGTTCGAGGCGCGGAAGCCCACCACTGGGGAAGCGCCGGTGGATTTGTTCTGGCCGTATTGCGGCTGCAGCGACAGCCGCGAGGTCTGGTAATCCTTCTCGGCAATGCCGGCGCCCTTCAGCGCCAGCAGCACCTTGCCCATCGCGGCGTTGTTGGCATCGGAGGCTTCCTTCGCTGTCTTGGCGTCGCTGGCGACGCCGGCGTCGATCTGGGCGAGATCGGGCGCCGCGGACATATTGGCTTCGCCGCTCACCGTAATGGCGGAGACCACGTCGTCGGCAAGGGCGGACGTTGCCGGCAGCGTGGCGGCGAGAACGGTGAAAAGGGAGGCAACAAGTACGGCGGGCTTCTGCATCTGTCTCACTTCAGCGGTACGAAAACGTTGATCACGAGCTTGTCCTCGGCCGTCTTCAGGGGATCGGTGAGGTATTCCTCGATGAAGGTGTCCTTGGCTTGCAGCCTCTTGTCGTCGAGGTGATTGGTGATCGCCTCGTAGGTGTTGTCCATGTTGTCGTAGGAACCGCGATGGACGAATTTCAGCACCTTGCCCTCCGGCGACTTGCCGATGCTCATATCCTTGGACAGGTTCTTGGGATCCTGCTCAACCGGGATCTCGGCAAGGAAGGTGAAGCCGGTGTCGTCGGTCGAGGTGTAGACGATCATCGCATTGCCGGCGGGCTTGATGCCCTGCTTGTCCAGCAGCGTGTTCAGCGCCTTGAAGGCATCGATCAGCGTGTCGAAGGCCGAGTCCCAATTGGCAGTGCCCTTGACCATCACGACCTTCTTGGCCTCGAGCGTGGTCTCCAGGCCGAACGGATCGGCGGTCTGCACCGGGGCAGGGGTAGCGGCCGCAGCCGGTGGCGGCGCCGTCGGGCTGGGTGAGGCACTGGCTGCGGGCGAGGGCGAACTTGTCGGGGCCGGCGACGCGCTGGCGGCAGGCGACGGCGCGGGTGCGGGCGCTGGGGCAGGCGAAGCGCTCGCGGCCGGGGCGGGAGACGCCGACGGGGCGGGCGAGGGACTTGCCGAGGCGGCCGGTGCCGGGCTGGGGGTTTGCGCCAGAACCGAGGGCAGACCAAGCGACAAGGCCGCGGCCGGGATCAGCGCGGCCAGAACAAGACGACGAAACCTGATCATTTTCATTCTCCCCAAAGGCCTTAACGAAGGCCCTTCATCGGCAAGACCTTGCCCACCAAGGCCTAATCCGGCTTGAGCCCGTCTGCGCATCCCGGTTCGCCGCGAGCTGCGCCGTTGTAACACGCGAGCGCGGAATACGTCTCATGACAGATGCGTCATGCGGACCTCGACCACCGACCGCAAATCACTGGCCAAGCCGCCAAGGATCGCCATATAAGGCAGGCGAAATTCGGGAATTTTCATGAGCGCGCTGGCCAACCACGCATTTGCCAAGATGAACGGCATCGGCAACGAGATTGTCGTTGTCGACATGCGCGATTCCGCAGAGAAGGTGACGCCGGACGACGCCCGCGCGGTGGCGTCGGCACATGGCGGCGTGGCTTACGACCAGCTCATGGTTCTGTCGAGGCCGCGGTTCGACGGCACCGAGGCTTTCATCAGTATCTACAACAATGACGGCTCGGAGGCCGGCGCCTGCGGCAACGGCATGCGCTGTGTGGTGCGGCGCATCTTCGAGAAGACCGGGCAGACCTCTGCGACGTTCGAGACCGCGGCCGGCTTGCTCAATGCCTGGCAGGGCCCGGCGCCGGATCTCTACACCGTCGACATGGGTGCGCCGAAGTTCGGCTGGCAGGAGATTCCGCTGGCGGAAGAGTTTCGCGACACCCGCTACATCGAATTGCAGATCGGGCCGATCGACAATCCGATCCTGCATTCGCCCTCGGTGGTGAGCATGGGCAATCCGCATGCGATCTTCTGGGTCGAGGACGTCAACGCCTATGATCTCGAGCGGTTCGGTCCCCTGCTCGAGAACCACCCGATCTTTCCCGAGCGCGCCAACATCACGCTCGCCCATATCGTCGATGACAAGCACATCACGATCCGCACCTGGGAGCGCGGCGCCGGGCTGACCAAAGCCTGCGGTTCGGCGGCCTGCGCGACTGCGGTTGCCGCCGCGCGGCTGAAGCGCGCCGAACGCAATGTCGAAATCACGCTGCCCGGCGGCAAGCTCGGCATCGAATGGCGCGAGCGCGACGACCACGTGCTGATGACGGGCACGGCGACCTTCGAATATGAGAGCCGATTCGATCCGGCGCTGTTCGCGCCGGCGGTCTGATGGCGGTCGACGTCGTCACCTTCGGCTGCCGCCTCAATGCGTTCGAGGCCGAGGTGATCCGCCGCGAGGCGGAAGCTGCGGGGCTCGAGGACACCATCGTCATCAACAGCTGCGCCGTCACCAACGAGGCGGTGGCGCAGGCGCGGCAATCGATCCGCAGATTGAAGCGCGAGCGGCCCGAGGCCCGCATCGTCGTGACAGGTTGCGCGGCGCAGACGCAAAGCGGCATGTTTGCCGAGATGCGCGAAGTCGACCGCGTCGTCGGCAATGACGACAAGATGCGATCATCCGCGTGGCGCGAGACACGCAGCGCTTTCGATCTCGACGCCGGCGAGAAGATCGCCGTCAGCGATATCATGGCTGTCAGGGAGATGGCGCCGCATCTCATCGACGGTTTTGCGAGTGGCCTGCCGCGCGTGTTCGTGCAGGTGCAGAACGGCTGCGACCATCGCTGCACCTTCTGCATCATCCCGTTCGGCCGCGGCAATTCGCGCTCGGTGCCGATGGGTGCGGTGGTCGAACAGGTGCGGACGCTGGCCGAACGCGGCCATGCCGAGATCGTGCTGACCGGCGTCGACCTCACCAGCTACGGCACCGATCTGCCGGGCGCGCCGAAGCTCGGCATGCTGACGAAGCAGATCCTGCGACACGTGCCGGAGCTGAGGCGCCTGCGCATCTCCTCGATCGATTCGATCGAGGCGGATGCCGATCTGCTCGATGTCATTGCCGGCGATGCGCGGCTGATGCCGCATCTGCACCTGTCGCTGCAGTCCGGCGACGACATGATCCTGAAGCGCATGAAACGCCGGCATTCGCGGCAGGACGCGATCGCGTTCTGCGAGCAGGTCCGCCGCCTGCGTCCCGATATCGCGTTCGGCGCCGACATCATTGCAGGCTTCCCGACAGAGACGGAGGAGATGTTTTCACGCTCGCTCGATCTGGTCGAGCAATGCGACCTGACCTTCCTGCACGTCTTCCCCTATTCGCCCCGCCCCGGCACGCCGGCCGCGCGGATGCCGCAGGTCGCAGGCGGTGCAATCAAGGAACGCGCGAAGCGGCTGAGGGCGGCGGGCGAAGCGGCGCTGCGCAAGCGCCTGCAGACCGAGATCGGCGCGACGCGTGACGTGCTGATCGAGAGTGACGGACAGGGGCGCACGGAGCATTATCTGCCGGTGGCGATCGCGGGCGGTCGTGTGGGAAGCGTGGTGCCGCTCCGGATCGCCGGCAGTGACGGCGAGCGGCTGACCACATAGTCGGTGCCGTCGCGCGGCTTGACCGGCGACCCCGTAGGCTACGGCTTCCCCGTGTTTCTTGGACGAATAGCGCGGCGCTACGACGCCCTGACCTGCCAGAACCGCAGGGTCCGCCTGGCATTCTCCGCCGCTATCCGGGCGTAATTCCCCTGCGCTCTTGCAAGGTCCGCCGGCTTCATCGCGCCCGTCGCAAAGCGGCATTCGAGCACTGCGGACGTGGTTTCCCAGCTGAGCTGCGCCGCCTTGCACGGCACCAGCAGGCCGTCCTCGCGCAGGCTCTGCATCAGCGGGCGAATCACCTCGACGGTCGATCCGGACAGCGCGGCCAGCGCCGCGGCGGTTTCCTCATAGCGCCGCTGCTTGGCAAAACCCAGCAGCGCCGTCTCGTTGAGCTGGCCGGTCGCCTTGAGCATTGCAATTGCGCGTTTGGCGCCTTCGAAATCGCGGACGGCGGACATCTCGCGATCGACACCGACGGTGACGGCCGCGATTGCGCCCTGGATCTCTTCGAACAGATGCGGCGGCGCGCGCGACAGCAGGCGGGCGCGTACGGCCTCGCTGGCCGAGCGCAATAGCCGGCGGCGCAGTTCCGACGGCAGGTCGACGCGGACGCCGACGCTGACGGCAAGTTCGGGATCCGCCTCGGCCTGCACGACCATGGCTGCGAATCCGCTTCCGGAGACGCGCGCGCCGGGATTTGCGGCGAGCCGGCGGCTGACGCTAAGATAGCGGCGTGCCAGAAGTGCGTCGGTGACGATCTCCTTCAACCACCAGCGGCCGGCGATCGCGAGCAGATGCGGCTCGCCTTTGGAGGATGCGATCTTCACCAACTCGCCGTCGTCGAGGCGGGCGGATTCCTGCAGCACGGGACCTGCGATGCGGATCTCGTCATTGCTGGCGAGGCGGCGGATCACGGAGGGCGGCGCCTGCGCGACCGGCGCCAGCTGCGCGCTGATCTCGGCGAGCGCAATGCGTGCGTCCATGTCGGCAAGTGCCCGCAGCTCGATCGTGCCGATCAGGCGCTCGAGCACGTCGTCGAACAGCGCGATCTGCTCATCGTCAAAACTGCCGGCGGAGGAGAGGAACAGGTCGGTGACGCGCCGGGCGGTTTCCAGGCCCTTTTCCGCCGAGCCGAGCCGAATCGCGGATTCGACTTCGTCGATGATCGATAGCCCGGCCGTGGACATGACGCGCAGCTCGTCCTGAGCAGATTGATGGAAGCTTGTTCTAAGCAACCGCTATCATGGGGGACGAGCACTGAACGTTTCGTAAACCAAGTCTCCGGGCGAACACGGGCGCTGTTACTCCCCATTCCACCCGCAAGCCCTCAGTTTCTCGTACATATGCGGCGGGGCGGGCGCCACGACGCGGACCGGCTCCTTGTTCCGTGAGATCGGCACCACGATCTCGCGGGAATGCAGATGCAGCTTCGGCTCACCGAAACGCGGGCCGTTGCCATAAATGTTGTCGCCGAAGATCGGCCAGCCGGTCGCCGACGAATGCACGCGCAATTGATGGGTCCGCCCGGTCACCGGTTCCATGGCGAGCCAGGTGAAGCCGTCGCCCCGGCCCATCACTTTCCAATTGGTGATCGCCTTCTGTCCCTCGGGATCGGGCTTCTGCCACCAGCCGCGTTCGGCGTTGAGCCGGCCCAGCGGCATGTCAATGGTGCCCTCGTCCTCGGCAGGGCCGCCCTCGACCACGGTCCAATAGGTCTTGCCGATCTTGCCGTGCTTGAACAGGAGGCCGAGCGAGGCCGTTGCCTTGCGGTGGCGGCCAAGCACGAGGCAGCCGGAGGTGTCCTTGTCCAAGCGGTGAGCCAGCACCGGCGGCCGCGGCAGGCCGAAACAGAGCGCGTCGAACGAGGCCTCCAGATTGGCGCCGCCCTTGGGGCCGCGATGCACGGGAAGCCCGGCCGGCTTGTCGATGATCAGCATCAGCCCGTCGCGATGGAGCACGCGGGCCAGGATTTCATCGGCGGTCAATTGGGGAACATCGAGCAATCGCAGGACTTTCGGTCAAGACTTTCGTTTGGGAGCCGGAACGGCTAACACACCGCCACCATGAACGATACCACGTCAGATCCCCCCAAGCTGAGCTGGTGGCGCCGCCTGTCCGACGGGCTGAAGCGCACCTCGTCCTCGCTCGGGACCGCAGTCGCCGACCTCGTCACCAAGCGCAAGCTCGACCGCGCCATGCTCGACGACATCGAGGACGTGCTGCTGCGCGCCGACCTCGGCACATCAGTCGCGGTCCGGATCGCGGAAGCCGTCGGCACCGGCCGCTACGACAAGGCGATCTCGGCCGACGAGGTCAAGGACGTCGTCGCCACCGAGGTCGAGAAGGTGCTGTCGGCGGTGGCCAAGCCGCTCGTGATCGATGCCGGCAAGAAGCCGTTCGTCATCCTCGTGGTCGGCGTCAACGGCTCCGGCAAGACCACCACCATCGGAAAACTCTCGCAGAAATTCGCCTCCGAAGGCCGCAAGGTGATGCTCGCCGCCGGCGACACGTTTCGTGCAGCAGCCATCGAGCAGCTCAAGGTCTGGGGCGAGCGGACGAAGACGCCGGTCATCGCGGGCGCGCAGGGCTCGGATTCGGCGAGCCTCGCCTTCAACGCGCTGACCGCGGCGAAGGAGCAGGCCATCGACGTGCTGCTGATCGACACTGCCGGCCGCCTGCAGAACAAGGCCGAGCTGATGAACGAGCTCGAGAAGGTGGTGCGTGTGATCCGCAAGGTGGATGACACTGCGCCGCATGCGGTGCTGCTGGTGCTGGACGCGACCGTCGGCCAGAATGCGCTGTCGCAGGTCGAGGCCTTCCATCGCACGGCGGGGGTGACCGGCCTCGTGATGACGAAACTCGACGGCACCGCACGCGGCGGCATTCTGGTCGCGCTCGCGGAGAAATTCAAACTGCCGGTGCACTTCATCGGCGTCGGCGAGGGTGTCGACGATCTCGCGCCGTTCACCGCGCGCGACTTCGCCCGCGCCATCGCCGGAATCGAAAGCTAGAGAATGGACAAGACCCAGCCGCATCCGCTGTTCAAGCTTGCGACCGAACTCGGGCCGCTGCTCGTGTTCTTCTTCGTCAATGCGAAGTTCAACCTGTTTGCCGCCACCGGCGCCTTCATGGTGGCGATCGTGGTAGCGATGATCGCCTCCTACATGGTGACGCGCCACATCCCGATCATGGCCATCGTCACAGGCGTGATCGTGCTGGTGTTCGGAACGCTGACGCTGGTGCTGCACGACGAGACCTTCATCAAGGTCAAGCCGACCATCATCTATGGCCTGTTCGCGGCGATCCTGGGCGGCGGGCTGCTGTTCGGGCGCTCCTTTATTGCCGTCATGTTCGACCAGATGTTCAATCTGACGCCGCAGGGCTGGCGCATCCTGACGCTGCGCTGGGCGCTGTTTTTCGCCGGCATGGCGGTGCTGAACGAGATCGTCTGGCGCACCCAGAGCACGGACTTCTGGGTGAACTTCAAGGTGTTCGGCGTGACCCCGATCACGATGATCTTCGCCATCGCCCAGATGCCGCTGACCAAGCGCTATGGTGTTGAGCCGGTATCGCTGGAAACGAGCGAGGCCGAGGCCGGGGATGTGCGGAAGGGTTGACGGTCGCGTGTCCCGGACGCGCTGCAGCGCAGAGCCGGGAGCCAGGCTCTCTGCAAATGCGTCGTGGTGACATGGGCCCGGCTCTGCAGCGCACCGCTTGCGCGCTGCGCAGCGTCCGGGGCGCGTGAGTGGACCTAGCTTCCCGTCCCCTTCAGCGCCTTCTCCATCTGCGGCAACAGCACCTTCTGCAGATTGTCCGGCGTGATCGGGCCGACCAGCTTGTAGACGATGGTGCCCTCGCGTCCCACGACAAAGGTTTCGGGCACGCCGTAGACGCCCCATTCGATCGAGGCGCGGCCGTTGGCATCCACGCCGACGCGGCCGAACGGGTTGCCGTAGCGCCCGAGGAAGCGGCGCGCATTGTCGGACGCATCCTTGTAATTGATGCCGACCAGCTGGAAGCGCTTGTCCTTGGCGAGCTCGGTCAACAGCGGCGCCTCGTCGTGGCACGGCACGCACCAGGACGCCCAGACATTGACCAGGCTGACCTTGCCCTTGAACGCTGTGGGGTCGAGACCCGGCACCTGCGCGTTGTCGGCCTGCAATCCCTCGAGCGGCGGAAGGGCGGTCTGCGGCGCCGGACGGCCGATCAGCGCGGAGGGAATCCGCGAGGGATCGCCGCTGCCGAGCCGGAACCAGAACAGCAGCGCCAGGCCGATGAAGGCGATCAGCGGCAGCACCATCAGGAAGGTGCGGCGCTGCGGCGGTGCGGACGTCGATTGTTCGCTCATGACGCGTCCATCGCGCTGCGCCCGGAGCGGCGGGTGATGCCGCGCTCCTCCATCTCGCGCAGGCGCTGCGTCTGGTTGCGGTAGTCGAGCACGATCCAGCCGATCAGGATCGCGACCACGACGGCCGCCGCGGCATAGGACGTCACGATGAAGGATGCATAGGGACCGAGCGACATGATCAGGCGGCCCCGACTTCGTTCGACGCGTTTTGCCCGCGCGCGCCGGCGCCGATCTCGCTCGAGAACGCCACACGGCTCGCCTGCATCATCTGCAGCGCGCGAACACGGCGGCGCAGGATTTCGTTGCGCATCGCGGCCAGATGCAGCGTGACGAACAGCAGCGTGAAGGCGATCGCCATCACCAGCAGCGGAATCAGGAATGACTTGTCGAGGGCGGAGCCGCCCATGCGCATCACCGAGGCCGGCTGGTGCAGCGTGTTCCACCAATCGACCGAGAACTTGATGATGGGAAGGTTGATCGCGCCGACCAGGGTCAGCACGGCGGCGGCGCGCGCCGCACGCGAGGGATCGTCGACCGCACGCCACAGCGCCATCAGGCCGAGATACATCAGGAACAGGATCAGCACCGAGGTCAGCCGCGCGTCCCACTCCCAATAGGTGCCCCACATCGGCCGGCCCCACAGCGAGCCCGTGAGCAGCGCGAGGAAGGTGAAGGCGGCGCCGATCGGCGCGGCCGCCTTGGCGGCGACGTCGGCGAGCGGATGACGCCACACCAGGGTGCCCAGCGAAGCGATGCTCATGACGCCCCAGACGAACATCGACAGCCACGCATTGGGCACGTGGATGAACATGATCTTCACCGTCGCGCCCTGCTGGTAGTCGTCGGGCGCCAGCGCGGCTTGATAGAGGCCGATCGCAAGCAGGAGCACGGTCGCAGCCGCAAGCCACGGCAGGACCCGCGCTGTCAGCGCGAGGAACCGCGTGGGGTTGGCGAGGTCGATCAGTGTCATGGTACCCTGATAATCGTCGGTGGCCGCTCAGGCAATCAGCACGAAAGCCCGCAGCGAAAGTTGATCGGGGTCAAGTCAGTCGCGCGCATCTCAGTCGCGCCCGTTTCAGTCAAGTCCATGCCGCAGGCTCGCTGCGGCTGCGAAGGGGCCGATCACGAGGCTGACCAGCGATAGCGCGCACAGGATCGAGAACGGCGCACCGAACGTCATGGGACCGACGATCACGGCCTGCGAGGCCGCAACACCGAAGATCAGCACGGGAATCGACAGCGGCAGCACCAGCACCGCCATCAGCAGCCCGCCGCGGTGCAGCGTCACCGCGAGCGCCGCGCCGATCATGCCGGTAAACGTCAGTGCCGGCGTGCCCGCCAGCAGCGTCAGCGCGACCGCGCCGGTTGCGACCATGTCGAGGTTGAGCAGCAGGCCGAGCACAGGGGTTGCGACAATCAGCGGCAGGCCGGCGGCCAGCCAATGCGCCAGCGCCTTGGCGGCGCAGGCGAGTTCCAGCGGCGTCCGGCTCATCGTGATCAGGTCGAGCGAGCCGTCCTCGTGGTCGGCCATGAACAGCCGGTCCAAGGTGAGCAGGCTCGCGAGCAGCGCGCCGAGCCACAGGATGGCCGGCCCCAGCCGCGACAGCAGCGCCAGATCCGGCCCGACCGCGAACGGCATCAGGACGACGACGGTCAGGAAGAACAGCACGCCGATCAGCGCACCACCGCCGACGCGCAACGCGATCCTGATGTCCCGGCGGATGAGGGCGGACAGGGCGGTCACGGAATGCTCCCAACGATGACGGGAGCGTAAACGGGCGCGCTCAGGCGCTTGGAAAGCTGAGGGTAGCTCACGTCGCTCCCCCGATCCGCAGCTCTCGCGTCTCGATCCCGAGCGGCGCGTGGGTGGCCGCGACGATCATGCCGCCGCGCGAGAGGTGATCGCGCATCAGGCCGCCGAACATGTCCTGGCCGGTCACGTCCAGCGCGTTGGTCGGCTCGTCCAGCAGCCAAACCGGGCGGCGGACGGTCAAAAGGCGGGCCAGCGACAGCCGGCGGCGCTGGCCGGCCGACAGGAAGCCGGCCGGCAGGTGGATGGCATGCGCAAGCCCCACCGTGGCGAGGCTTCCGGCGAAGTCGGAACGCTCCCCGCCGAGGAAGTCGGCCCAGAACGACAGGTTTTCCGCCACGCTCAGCGCCGGCTTCAGGGCATCGCGATGGCCGAGATAGTGGCACTGCTCCGGCAGCGTCAGCTCGGCATCGCCGCCGTCCAGTACGATCGTCCCGCCCGCCGGAACGAGCAGGCCCGCGATCAGCCGCAGCAACGAGGTCTTGCCCGACCCGTTGCGCCCCGTCACCGCCACCGCTTCGCCGGCCACGGCGGCGAAATCCAGCCCGGCAAACACCTCGCGGCCGCCGCGCACGCAGGTGACCCCGCGTCCGGAAAGCTGCATCCTGTCTCGGTCCACCCCGCTCAAAGCCGGGCCTCAGGAAAACTTGGGGTAGCGCATGGGAATTTTTGGCTCGCGAATGCTGCGGTACGATTGTGGCTGTGGCGGCGCGGTTAGAAAGCTTCTATAAGCCCGGAACTACTTGATGCAGCAACTCAACCTGCCCCTGCAAGCGGCCCAGCCTGATACGCTGACGGTGTTAAGATACCCTGCCGGGTATAGCTAACAATTGGGATTCCTACATGACCTCGCTCGACAGCTTCAAATGCAAAAAGACCCTCAAGGTCGGCGCCAAGTCCTATGTCTATTACAGCCTGCCCACAGCCGAGAAGAATGGTCTGAAGGGAATCTCGAAACTTCCCTATTCGATGAAGGTACTGCTCGAAAATCTCCTCCGCAATGAGGACGGTCGCACGGTCAAGAAGGAAGACATCGTCGCGGTCTCGAAATGGCTGCGCAAGAAGTCGCTGGAGCATGAGATCGCCTTCCGCCCGGCGCGCGTGCTGATGCAGGACTTCACCGGCGTGCCCGCGGTGGTCGACCTCGCCGCGATGCGCAACGCGATGCAGAAGCTCGGCGGCGATGCCGAGAAGATCAACCCGCTGGTGCCGGTCGACCTCGTCATCGACCATTCCGTGATCGTGAACTTCTTCGGCGACAACAAGGCCTTCGGCAAGAACGTCGCCGAGGAGTACAAGCAGAACCAGGAGCGCTACGAGTTCCTGAAATGGGGCCAGAAGGCGTTCTCGAACTTCTCCGTCGTGCCGCCCGGCACCGGCATCTGCCATCAGGTGAACCTCGAATATCTCTCCCAGACGGTCTGGACCAAGAAGGAGAAGATGACGGTCGGCAAGAAGACCGGCACCTTCGAGGTGGCCTATCCCGATTCGCTGGTCGGCACCGACTCCCACACCACCATGGTCAACGGTCTCGCCGTGCTCGGCTGGGGCGTCGGCGGCATCGAGGCGGAAGCCTGCATGCTCGGCCAGCCGCTGTCGATGCTGCTGCCGACCGTCGTCGGCTTCAAGCTGAAGGGCGCGATGAAGGAAGGCGTCACCGCGACCGACCTCGTGCTGACTGTGACGCAGATGCTGCGCAAGCTCGGCGTGGTCGGCAAGTTCGTCGAGTTCTTCGGCCCCGGCCTCGACAATCTCTCCGTCGCCGACAAGGCCACCATCGCCAACATGGCGCCCGAATACGGCGCGACCTGTGGCTTCTTCCCGGTCGACGCCGCCGCGATCGACTACCTCAAGACCTCCGGCCGCGCCCCGGCGCGCGTCGCGCTGGTGCAGGCCTATGCCAAGGCACAAGGGCTGTTCCGCACCGCCAAGTCGGCCGACCCTGTGTTCACGGAGACGCTGACGCTCGATCTCGCCGACGTCGTGCCGTCGATGGCCGGCCCGAAGCGTCCCGAAGGCCGCATTGCGCTGCCGTCGGTTGCGGAAGGCTTCTCGCTTGCGCTGGGCACCGAGTACAAGAAGACCGAAGAGCCGACCAAGCGCTTCGCCGTCGAGGGCAAGAACTTCGAGATCGGCCACGGCGACGTCGTGATCGCCGCCATCACCTCCTGCACCAACACCTCGAACCCGAGCGTGCTGATCGGCGCCGGCCTGCTGGCCCGTAACGCCGCCGCGAAGGGCCTGAAAGCAAAACCGTGGGTGAAGACCTCGCTCGCCCCGGGCAGCCAGGTCGTGGCCGGCTATCTCGCCGATTCCGGCCTGCAGAAGGATCTCGACAAGGTCGGCTTCAACCTGGTCGGGTTCGGCTGCACGACCTGCATCGGCAATTCCGGTCCGCTGCCTGAGGAGATCTCGAAGTCGATCAACGACAACGGCATCGTCGCCGCTGCCGTGCTCTCGGGCAACCGCAACTTCGAAGGCCGTGTCTCGCCGGACGTGCAGGCGAACTATCTGGCCTCGCCGCCGCTGGTCGTGGCGCACGCGCTTGCCGGCAGCGTCACCAAGAACCTCGCGGTCGAGCCGCTCGGCGAAGGCAAGGACGGCAAGCCGGTGTACCTCAAGGACATCTGGCCGACGACCAAGGAGATCAACGCCTTCATGAAGAAGTTCGTGACCGCGGCGATCTTCAAGAAGAAATACGCCGACGTGTTCAAGGGCGACACCAACTGGCGCAAGATCAAGACCGTCGAGAGCGAGACCTATCGCTGGAACATGTCGTCGACCTACGTGCAGAACCCGCCCTATTTCGAAGGCATGAAGAAGGAGCCGGAGCCGGTCACCGACATCGTCGAGGCGCGCATCCTCGCCATGTTCGGCGACAAGATCACCACCGACCACATCTCGCCGGCCGGTTCGATCAAGCTCACCTCGCCCGCCGGAAAGTATCTCAGCGAGCACCAGGTGCGCCCCGCCGACTTCAACCAGTACGGCACGCGCCGCGGCAACCATGAAGTGATGATGCGCGGCACCTTCGCAAACATCCGCATCAAGAACTTCATGCTGAAGGGCGCGGATGGCAATATCCCCGAGGGCGGTCTGACCAAGCACTGGCCCGACGGCGAGCAGATGTCGATCTACGACGCCGCGATGAAGTACCAGCAGGAGCAGGTGCCGCTGGTGGTGTTCGCCGGCGCCGAATACGGCAACGGCTCATCGCGCGACTGGGCGGCCAAGGGCACCCGTCTGCTCGGCGTGCGCGCCGTGATCTGCCAGAGCTTCGAGCGCATCCATCGCTCCAACCTGGTCGGCATGGGTGTGCTGCCGCTGACCTTCGAGGACGGCACCTCCTGGTCGTCGCTCGGCCTCAAGGGCGACGAGAAGGTCACGCTGCGTGGCCTCCAAGGCGACCTCAAGCCGCGCCAGAAGCTGACCGCGGAGATCGTCTCCGGCGACGGTTCGCTGCAGCGCGTTTCGCTGCTCTGCCGCATCGATACGCTGGACGAGCTCGACTACTACCGCAACGGCGGTATCCTGCACTACGTGCTGCGCAAGCTCGCGGCCTAAGCGCGAATTTGTGAACGGTGGCTCACTGCGACGTGAGTAGAAGGTTAAACGAAGGCGGCCTATCACAAGGCCGCCTTCGCGCGTTTGCGGCATGCTTCGGATGGGCCCGTCCAGCGGAAACTCCGCCCAGGATGGCCGGGTTATGCCGTACCCGTAAGATTACGGTGACCATCAGGCGATAAGATTTCCCTTCCCACGAGCTTTGGTGTGCGGCGTTCGACATGACAGCAATGACGGTTTCTCATCTGGTTTCACGCAACGTGATCTCAAGGTGGTCCGGTGCGCTCTGGTCGGGAGCTCTTGGCATCTGTGCGATCGTCGCCGTTATCCGTCCTGCCGAGGCCGACCCCCGCGCCGTCGTCGAATTGTTTACCTCGCAGGGCTGCTCCTCCTGCCCGCCCGCCGACAAGATCATCGGCGATCTCTCCAAGGATCCCTCGGTCATCGCGCTGAGCATGCCGATCGACTATTGGGACTATCTTGGTTGGAAGGACACGCTGGCGGATTCGCGCTTCTCTGCACGGCAGCGTGCCTATTCGCGCATGCGCGGCGACCGCGAGGTCTACACGCCGCAAGTCGTGGTCAACGGCTCCACCCATGTCATCGGCAGCGATCGTGCCGGCATCGAGAGCGCGATCGGCAAGAGCGATAAGGACAAGGGCGTAATGAGCGTGCCGGTGACGCTGTCGCTCGCCGGCAAGCAGATCAACGTGTCGGTGGCTGCCAGCAACGAGCCGGCCATCTCGCATGGCGAGGTCTGGATCTGTTCGATTGCCAGGTCGGTCCCGATCGAGATCACCCGCGGCGAAAATCGCGGACAGCAGGTCACCTATCACAACGTGGTGCGCAACCTGCTCAAGGTCGGTGACTGGACCGGGCGTTCGGAAAGCTGGACGGTGCCGATCGAGAACCTCACGCGTGACGGCGTCGACGGCGCGGTGGTCTATGTTCAGGACGGCAGCCGCGAGCGGCCGGGACCGATGCTCGGCGCTGCCTACACGTCGCTGCACTGAAGCGCGTAAGATCGTAGCAGAAGAAGCAGTCTCTCGGCATTCCGGGACGCGCCTCTTGGCGAGGGCCCCAATCCATTTCTCGGTTCACATTGTGGATCGACGGATTCTCAGCTGCGCAATTGCGCACCGTAGCTCGCGCTACGCGCCCGGAATGACTGGAAACAGAAACATCCCGACACAAACAAAAAAGGACCAACTTGCGTTGGCCCTCCTTGTTGTGCGTACAGACCCGATCCTGTTCGGCCCCGGGGGGCTGGGGGCTGAGGAATCCGGAACCGACAGGACCGGGTCAACGCACACGAATCTTTTCGCAATTGAGGGCGGCAGTCGCTAGGCGGAAAAGCGGCGATCCTGTGATTCCTGCTAACGATCCCGTGACGGTTTGCCGCGACAGAGTTCCACCATTGCGTGTGTCCTGATTCGCACGCGATTCGACTGGTTGAATCAGGAGCCCCTTGCGGCGCTGACCGGTTGGCGCAATCATGCAACTGTCATGATCCAGGTTCCGGGGACGGTCTTCGCGGACGGGGTTCATGCCGTGCGATGAGGAAGCGCTTTATGAGTCTGTCGGAGGATGCCGATCCGAGCGAGCAGCGCGCGGTGGCGCGCCCCGCTGCTGCGGCCACGCAGCTCAGCCGGGTGACGTTCAACCGGGTCGAGTTGCACCGTATTCTCAATCTCTACGGCCGCATGGTCGCCGACGGCGAATGGCGCGACTACGCCATCGACTTCCTCAGGGATCGCGCCGTGTTCTCGGTCTATCGCCGTGCCTCGGAAGTGCCGATCTACCGCATCGAGAAGGACCCGCGGCTCGCGCGCAAGCAGGGCATGTACAGCGTGATCTCGGCGACCGGCCTGATCCTGCGCCGCGGCCACGAGCTGGAGCGCGTGCTGCTGGTAATCGATCGCAAGCTGGCGGTGGTGTAGCGGCACGGCCCGTGCCGCACGGTAGGCAAAGGCGCAAGGCGCCGTGCCCACGTTCCGTCTCTACCGCGGGAAGCCGGTGGGCACGCTGACGCTTTTGCCCACCCGACCAGACCGAGTCCTACTTCTCCGGCACCGTGGTCGCGCCCTCGCCGAGGTCGCGCTGCATCATCACCGTATCAAGCCAGCGGCCGAATTTCAGCCCGACACTGGGATGCGTGCCGATCATCTTGAAGCCGCCCTTGGCATGGACGCCGATCGAGCCGGCATTGGCGGAATCCCCGATCACCGCGATCATCTGACGGAAGCCGCGCGCCTCGCATTCGGCGATCAACCGGTCGAGAAGTAACGACCCGATGCCGCGGCGGTGGAACGAGGGATCGAGATAGATCGAGTTCTCGACCGTGAAGCGGTAGGCCGGGCGCGGGCGGTAGGCGCCGGCATAGGCATAGCCGGCCACGCGTCCCTCGAGCACGGCGACGAAATAGGGATAGCCGCCGTCCACCAGCGCACGGTAGCGGCGCGTCATCTCGGCAAGGTCGGGCGGCTCCAGCTCGAACGTCGCGGTGCCCTCGCGGACCGCCTGCTGGTAAATGGCGGTGATGGCGGGAAGGTCGGCCTCGGTCGTAGGCCTGATTTCGGGTGCGGACATGGCGGAAAAGATAGCAGGGATGGGATCACGAGCAACGCCGTTTCCGCATGCGTCCTGCCCGGGACCAGCCCGGGCATGACTGACTGGATGCAAACAAAAACCCCGGCCTCTCGGCCGGGGTTCGCGTCCGTTCTCTCGTCTCAGCGCTTACTCGCGCTGGCCGAGGAGCTGCAGCAGCAGCGTGAACAGGTTGATGAAGTTCAGGTACAGCGACAGCGCGCCGGTGATTGCCGCACGCTCTGCGACTTCGCCGCCGGCCGAAGCGTAGCCGTAGATGTAGTCGTTCTTCAGCCGCTGGGTATCCCAGGCGGTAAGGCCCGAGAACACCAGAACGCCGACCACCGACACGATGAACTGCAGCATGGAGCTGGCCAGGAACAGGTTCACCAGACTGGCGAGGACGATACCGATCAGGCCCATGAACAGGAACGAGCCCATCCCGGTGAGGTCACGCTTGGTGGTGTAGCCGTAGAGGCTCAGCGCACCGAAAGTGGCCGCCGTGATGAAGAACACCCGCACGATCGAGGTGTGTGTGAACACCAGGAAGATCGACGACAGCGAGATACCCATCAGCGCCGCGAATACCCAGAACAGGATCTGGGCGGTCGAGGGAGCCAGACGGTTGATGCCCGCCGAGATCACGAACACCATGGCGAGCGGCGCCAGCATGAACAGCCATTTCAGCGGGCTGACAAACATCGCGTAGCCGAACGGCGTCAGGAACAGCTTGCCGACGCGGACGGCGTCCGCGGTCGGCACGTCCGTCACGGCAGCCATGTAGACGCCGAGCGCGGCCAGGCCGGTGATGGCCAGGCCGATGCTCATGTAGTTGTAGATGCGCAGCATGTAGGCGCGCAGGCCGGCATCGACCGTCGCGGCGTCAACACGCCCGGCGGCCCTGCCGAAAGGAGAAGCGTAGTTACGGTCTAGGTCCGACATGGTCGAATTCCCGTTGGTTGGTCCGGTCCGGCATGAGGGTCGCCATGCCGCCCGGTTCGTCAAATTCTATCTCGGATACCGATGCCTGCCGACTAAATTCGGGCTAACGATCGGGACTCCGAACCCATTGGATATGTGGGAAACTAACACATCCGCTGCAACCTTCCACGCGCGGCTGAATGTCGCCCTTGGCGGCAATCCTGACGCGAACCTGACGAGCAGTCGTGGTTAATCGCAGGAATCGTGCGATTTCGCTCTGGTGCGGCCGTCCGCTACATTTTGTCACAAATTGCGCAACACCGTGGCGGGTTTTTTGTTCAATGCCAGCAGCGTGCCGGCAAGCCCGAGCCCGACGGTGACGACCAGCGCGGCTGCGACCACGAAGGCCGCGCTGCCGGCTTGCCAGACGAAGCTCAGCGTCATCAGCCGCGTCACGATCATCCAGGCGGCGACGCTGCCGGAGATCACGCCGAACACCGCGGTGGCGAGCCCGATCAGGAGGTATTCGAGCGCATAGGCGCCGAGCAGCCGCAGCCGCGTCGCGCCCAACGTCTTCAAGATCACCGCATCATAGACCCGGTGGCGGTGGCCGGCGGCGAGCGCGCCGCCGAGCACCAGGATCGCCGAGATCAGGGTCACGGCGCTGGCACCGCGAATCGCCAGCGCCAGATTGGTCACGACCGAGCCGACCGTCTCCATCACCTCGCGCACGCGTACGCTCGTCACCATCGGATAGGCGTCGGCGACCTGCTTGATGATCTTGCCGTCGCCGGCGGCGGTTCCGCCGGTTTCGGTCAGCGTTGCGATATGGGTGTGCGGGGCGCCCTTGAACGCGTTCGGCGAGAACACCAGCACGAAGTTGATGCCCATCCCCTGCCAGTCGATGGTGCGCAGATTGCCGATCCTGGCCGGGATGTCGCGGCCGAGCACGTTGACCACGATTTCGTCGCCGAGCTTGAGGCCGAGCCCGTCGGCGATCTTTTTCTCCATCGAAACCAGCGGCGGCCCGGAATAATCGGCGCGCCACCATTCGCCTTCGACCACCTTGGAGCCCTTGGGCTGCTCCGCCGTATAGGTCAGGCCGCGGTCGCTCTGCAGCACCCATTCGGAATCGGTGGTCGGCTTGAGGTCCTCGGCGCGCACGCCGCGCGCCGCGACAATGCGCCCGCGCAGCATCGGCACGTCCTCGACGGTCGCGCCCGGCGCGATCTGGCGGAGATAGTCGTCGAACGGTGCGGCCTGCGTGCTCGGGATGTCGATGAAGAAGAACGACGGCGCGCGGTCGGGCAGGGCCGCAAGGAACTGCCGGCGCAGATTGCCGTCGATCTGGGTGATGGTGACGAGCACGGCCAGCCCAAGTCCCAGCGACAGCACGACCGACGGTGTCAGCGCGCCCGGACGGTGGATATTGGCAATTGCGAGCCGCAGCATCGGCAGCCGCGAGCGCGGCAGCCACCGCGCGATCGCCATCAAGAGGGCGGCGATGCCGCGCAACAGGGCGAACACGACGACCGAGGAGGCCACGAACACCGCCGCGATGCGCTTGTCGAACGACAGCCCGATCACGACCGCGATCAGCAGCGCCACCACAACGGCCATGAACATGAGATAGCCCAAACGGGGTCGGTGCCATTCCGAACTGATGGTGTCGCGGAAGAGGGCTGCGACCGGAACGTCGTGGACGCGCCCGAGCGGCCACAGGCCGAAGGCGAGCGCGGTGAGCAGGCCGTAGAGAAAGGACAGCGCGAGTTCGTCGGCATGCACCGCCGGGATCACCGGCAGCGGCAAGAGCTTGCCGAACAGGCCGACGATGGCGAAGGGCATGGCGGCGCCGAGCGCGAGGCCGATCACCGAGCCGATCGCGGCAAGCAGGAGAACCTGCGCCAGATAGATGCCGAACACGTCGCGCCCGGTGGCGCCGACAGCCTTGAACGCGGCGATCACCTCGAGCTTGCGGTCGATGTGGCTCTTCACGGCGTTGGCGACGCCGACACCGCCGACCAGCAGCGCGGCAAGGCCGACCAGCGTCAGGAACTGCGTGAAACGGTTGATGTTGCGTTCGAGCTGCGGCGACGCGTTGGAGCGGCTGCGGACCTCCCAGCCGGCCTGCGGCGCGGCGCTCCGAGCGTCGGCAATGAAGGTCTCGGTGGCGCGCTCGCTGTTGGCGGCCTCGGGCAGCTTCACCCGGTAGACCCAGCGCACCAGGCTGCCGGGCTGGATCAGGCCGGTGGCGCGCAGGCCCGCCTCGCTGATCAGGAAGCGCGGGCCGAAGCCGATGCCGCCGGCAAGCTTGTCGGGCTCGGCTTCGACGGTGGAGCGGATCTGGAAGGTCGCGGAGCCGATGGTGACGCGGTCGCCGGTCTTCAACGACAGCCGCGCCAGCAGCGTCGGATCGGCGGCGGCGCCGAATGCACCGTCACGCTCCGCAAGCAGGTCGGACATCGGCAATTGCGGTGCCAGCGTCAGCTGGCCCAGCATCGGATAGGTATCGTCGACCGCCTTCATCTCGACCAAGGCGAGCTGGCCATCGGCCGCGCGCGCCATGCCGCGCAGGGTCGCCGCGGTCGAGACCGTGCCGCGCGAGCGCAGGAAGGCGACCTCTTCCGGTTTGGCTTCGCGCTGGAACAGCACGAAAGAGACGTCGCCGCCGAGCAGCGTGCGGCCCTCGCGGGCCAGGCCGTCGGAGAGACTCGCCGAGACCGAGCCGACGCCGGCGATGGCCATCACGCCGAGCGCGATGCAGGCGATGAAGACATAGAAGCCGCTCAGGCCGCCGCGCAATTCGCGCAGTGCGTAACGCAGCGACAGCGCGATGCCGTTTGGCCTCGCGAAAGGTTCGGCTGCGATGCTCATGCCGGTGCGGACTGGGTGTCGATGCGGCCCGAGCGCAGGCGGATCACGCGGTCGCAGCGATGCGCGAGCGAGGAATCGTGCGTGACCAGAACCAGCGTCATGCCGCGCTCGGCATGCTTTCCGAACAAGAGATCGACGATCTGTTTTCCGGTCGTCTCGTCGAGGTTTCCGGTCGGCTCGTCCGCGACCAGGATGGCGGGATCGGGCGCCAGCGCGCGGGCAAGCGCGACGCGCTGCTGCTCGCCGCCGGACAATTGCGTCGGATAATGATGCAGGCGGTCGCCGAGGCCGACCGATTGCAGCTCCTGCGCCGCGCGCCTGGCGGCATCGGGATTGCCGGCGAGCTCCAGCGGCACCGCGACGTTCTCCAGCGCCGTCATGGTCGGGATCAGATGAAAGGACTGGAAGACGATGCCGACCTGGCGGCCGCGAAAGCGGGCCAGCGCGTCCTCGTCGAGGGCATTGAAAGGCGTGCCTGACACCACCACCTCTCCGCTATCAGGACGCTCCAGCCCCGCCATCACCATCAGCAGCGTGGATTTGCCCGAGCCTGACGGGCCGATCAGGCCGATCGTCTCGCTACGGCCGACGCGCAAGCTGATATCCTTGAGGATGTGAACGCGTGCCGCTCCCGTTCCCAATGACAGATTGACGTTGGAAATGGCGATGGTGTCCGTCGTGGTGCCGACGAGGGAAGAGGAATTGATGCGAGTGTCCATGGTCCGGTCATATGGCAACTCCGATAGCGCGGTCGAGAGGCGTTACGGATTGTTCATGCACATAGCCGTGTTGATGCTCGGTTTGATGACGATCGCGACAACGCCGTCGTTGCAGGCCCAGCCGGTGACCAAGCCGGCGAAGCTCGTGGTCCTCGGTGATTCCCTGAGCGCGGGTCTCGGCCTGGCAGCCCAGGATGCATTCCCGGCCAAGCTTAAAAAATCTTTGAAAAACAAAGGCATAGATGTCGATATGATCAACGCCGGTGTGTCCGGCGATACCTCCTCAGGCGGCCGTGACCGTCTCGACTGGTCGATCCCCGACGGAACCGATGGTGTCATCGTCGAGCTTGGCGCCAACGATGCCCTGCGCGGCGTCGATCCCGCGGTGACGCGCGCCGCGTTGACCGACATCGTCCAGCGGCTGAAGGCCCGCAAGATCGCGGTGATGCTGTGCGGCATGCTGGTGCCGCCGAATTACGGCGCCGATTACGCCGCGCGTTTCAATTCGATTTATCCGGACCTCGCGAAGACATTCGACGTGCCGCTCTATCCGTTCTTTCTCGACGGCGTCGCGGCCGACGCCAGGCTCAACCAGGCCGACGGCATTCATCCGACCGCTGAAGGCGTCGACATCATCGTCGCCAACATCATGCCCATGGTGGAGGCATTCCTCGGCACGATCACTGAGCAACGGCGTTGAAATGCAGGCAACGCTAACCCTAATTCCCAGGGTTTTAACGGGGTGAGGTGCGCGATGCTTCGCAGAGTCACACAAACGCGATAGGAATCAGGATACCGGTGATTCGTCACCGGCTCTAAAATTTGGATATGGTCTTTCCTCTGATCATGCCCAAGCATCGGGAGTGCGAAACGATGCCGCGTTTGTTCACGGGTCTGGAAATCCCGGCCGAAGTCAGCCAGACGCTTTCCAATTTGCGGGGTGGCCTTCCCGGCGCCCGCTGGATCGATCCCGAAAATTATCACGTCACCCTGCGCTTCATCGGCGATATCGACGGCCTGTCCGCCAACGAGATCGCCTCGATGCTGTTTCGCGTCGACCGCAAGCCGTTCGAGGTGAAGGTCCAGGGGCTGACGAGTTTTGGCGGCCGCAAACCGAGGGCCGTCGTTGCGACCATCGCGCCGAGCAGGCCGCTGATGGAATTGCAGGCCGAGCTCGAACGCATGATGCAGCGGATCGGCCTCAATCCCGAAGGCCGCAAGTTCATCCCGCACGTCACGCTGGCCCGGCTGCACGATGCCACCGATCGCGACGTCGCCGATTATCTCTCGCTGCGCGGCTACTTCCCGAGCAAGGCGTTCATGGCCGAACGGTTCGTGCTGTTCTCGTCGCGCGCATCGACCGGCGGCGGCCCGTATGTGGTCGAGGACGCCTACGAGCTGTGTGAGTGATGTAGCTCTCGTGGCCCGGACGCTGCGAAACGCGTCCGGGACACGGAACGCATAGCGCCCTGCACCAATTGACGGCTTGCAATTTCCATCCGTCTCTGGCGGAAAAGGGCATGCTCTCGACCCCCGGTTCCCCCTTCAGCGAAGCCTATCAGGCCCAGATCGCCTCCGGCGCAATCGAGCCGGATGCCGCGCAGGCCGAGGTCGCCGCGGCCTATGCCGCGCTCGACCAGCGGCTCGCAAGCTACAAGCCCGCGCGCAAGCAGGGCCTGCTTGCCCGCCTGTTCAGCAGCAGCGACAAGGACGAGGCGCCGCACGGGCTCTACATCCATGGCGAGGTCGGCCGCGGCAAGACCATGCTGATGGATCTGTTCTTCCAGCATGCCTCGGTCGAACACAAGCGGCGGGCGCATTTCCATGAATTCATGGCGGACGTGCATGAGCGCATCTACGACTATCGCCAGAGCATCGCGCGTGGCGAGATCGCCGACGGCGACGTCATCGCGCTGACGGCGAACGCGATCTTCGAGGAGAGCTGGCTGCTCTGCTTCGACGAATTCCACGTCACCGACATCGCGGATGCGATGATCCTCGGCCGCCTGTTTGCAAAGTTGTTCGAGCTCGGCACCGTCGTGGTCGCGACCTCAAACGTCGCGCCCGACGATCTCTACAAGGGCGGCCTGAACCGGTCGCTGTTCCTGCCCTTCATCAAGCAGATCACCGACCACATGGACGTCGCGCGGCTCGATGCGCGCACCGATTTCCGGCTGGAGAAACTGCAGGGCGTGCCGATGTGGCTGACGCCGGCGGACGCTGATGCGGACGCAGCGCTCGACCGCGCCTGGTCGCGGATGTCGGGCAGCGCCAAAGGCCGGTCGCGCGACATTTCGATCAAGGGCCGCATCCTGCACGTGCCGTGCTCGGCCCATGGCGTGGCGCGGTTCTCGTTTGCCGATCTCTGCGAGAAGCCGCTGGGGGCATCGGACTACCTCAGGCTGGCGCACGACTATCACACCATCCTGGTCGACCATATTCCAGTGATGGACCTGTCCCAGCGCAATGCCGCCAAGCGCTTCATCACGCTGATCGACGCGCTCTATGACAATGCGGTGAAGCTGATGGCCTCGGCCGACGCCAACCCGATCTCGCTCTACCTGGCCCATGAGGGCACCGAGGCCATGGAGTTCAAGCGGACCGCCTCGCGCCTGATCGAGATGAGCTCGGAATCCTATCTGGCGCTGGCTCACGGCCGCAAGGACTCCACCGCCAGCGGCTCCACCAAGGGGCTGGTCGAGACTTAAGTCCTATTTCACCATCCTCGCAGGCCGTCATTCCGGGGAGCGACGAACGTCGCGAGCTGGTATCCATACTCTGATCGCGGCTATGGATTCCGGGCCTGCGCCTGTCGGCGCATCCCGGAAATGACGGGCTTGTATGGCTGCTACCGCGCCAAGCCCGACAATTGGGCATCCCGCGACTTGAACGGGGGAGGCGAAAGGGATAACCACCCGTCTCAGTTTTCCCTCCTTACGTGTCTAAAGGACAGGCTCACATGGCGCGCGACAAGATTGCTTTGATTGGCTCCGGTCAGATCGGCGGAACGCTGGCTCATCTCATCGGCCTGAAAGAGCTGGGCGATGTGGTGATGTTCGACATCGCCGAAGGCGTGCCGCAGGGCAAGGCGCTCGACATCGCGCAGTCCTCGCCGGTCGACGGTTTCGACGCCCACTACACCGGCGCGAACTCCTACGAAGCGCTCGACAATGCCAAGGTCTGCATCGTCACCGCCGGCGTGCCGCGCAAGCCCGGCATGAGCCGCGACGATCTTCTCTCCATCAACCTCAAGGTCATGGAGCAGGTCGGCGCCGGCATCAAGAAGTACGCTCCCGACGCTTTCGTCATCTGCATCACCAACCCGCTCGACGCGATGGTCTGGGCGCTGCAGAAGGCCTCGGGCCTGCCGCACAAGAAGGTCGTCGGCATGGCCGGCGTGCTGGATTCGGCGCGCTTCCGCTACTTCCTGGCCGACGAGTTCAACGTCTCGGTCGAAGACGTCACCGCCTTCGTGCTCGGCGGCCATGGCGACACCATGGTGCCGCTGGTGAAGTACTCCACCGTCGCCGGCATCCCGCTGCCCGACCTCGTCAAGATGGGCTGGACCTCGCAGGCGCGTCTCGACGAGATCGTCGACCGCACCCGCAACGGCGGCGCCGAGATCGTCAATCTGCTCAAGACCGGCTCGGCCTTCTACGCGCCGGCGGCTTCGGCGATCGCGATGGCCGAGAGCTATCTGCGTGACAAGAAGCGCGTGCTGCCCTCGGCCGCCTACCTGAACGGCGAATACGGCGTGAAGGACATGTATGTCGGCGTGCCCGTCGTGATCGGCTCCAAGGGTGTCGAGCGCGTCGTCGAGATCGAACTCGCCGGCAAGGACCGCGAGGCCTTCGACAAGTCGGTCGGGGCCGTGCAGGGCCTGGTTGATGCCTGCAAGAAGATCGCACCCGATCTTCTCGGGAAGTAATCCAAGCATTCCCCCGCCGAAGACCGAGACCCGGTCTTCGGCGGTTTCACTTCCGGGCCCGGTTCAAGATCTTGGCGGGGTATCCGGATCCGGCAGTCCAGAGATTTGAAGGCAGAGAATCCGGGTTTGCAGTTCCTGTGGTATATGGTATGCCAGCCACAAGACTGAGGTGGACCCTAGAGGTCACCGCCCGCGGGTTCAGGGAGCGACCATATGAATATCCATGAATATCAGGCCAAAGCGCTGCTGGGCGAGTTCGGCGTTCCGATCTCCAAGGGCGTGCCGGTGCTCAAGGCCGCCGATGCGGAGGCCGCCGCCAAGGCGCTGCCGGGTCCGGTCTATGTCGTAAAGAGCCAGATCCACGCGGGCGGCCGCGGCAAGGGCAAGTTCAAGGAAGCCTCGGCCGGCGACAAGGGCGGCGTCCGCATCGCCAAATCGGCCGCTGAGGTCACCGAATTCGCCAAGCAGATGCTCGGCGCCACCCTGGTGACGATCCAGACCGGCCCCGCCGGCAAGCAGGTCAACCGCCTCTACATCGAGGATGGCTCCGACATCGACAAGGAATTCTATCTCTCGATCCTGGTCGACCGCGAGACCTCGCGCGTCTCCTTCGTCGTCTCGACCGAGGGCGGCGTCAACATCGAGGACGTCGCACACAACAGCCCCGAGAAGATCGTGACCTTCTCGATCGATCCCGCCACCGGCATCATGGCCCACCATGGCCGTACCGTCGCCAATGCGCTGAAGCTGTCAGGCGATCTCGCCAAGCAGGCCGAGAAGCTCACCGCGCAGCTCTACGCGGCGTTCGTCGCCAAGGACATGTCGATGCTGGAGATCAACCCGCTGGTCGTGACCAAGCAGGGCCAGCTCCGCGTCCTCGACGCCAAGGTGTCGTTCGACGACAACGCGCTGTTCCGTCATCCCGAGGTGCTCGCACTGCGCGACGAGACGGAGGAAGACGCCAAGGAAATCGAGGCGTCCAAGTACGACCTCAACTACGTGACCCTCGACGGCAATATCGGCTGCATGGTCAACGGCGCCGGTCTCGCCATGGCGACGATGGACATCATCAAGCTCTACGGCATGGCGCCGGCCAACTTCCTCGACGTCGGCGGCAGCGCCAGCAAGGAAAAGGTCGCGGCCGCGTTCAAGATCATCACCGCCGATCCCAACGTGAAGGGCATCCTGGTGAACATCTTCGGCGGCATCATGAAATGCGACGTGATCGCCGAGGGCGTCACGGCTGCGGTTCGTGAAGTCGGCCTCAGCGTGCCGCTGGTGGTTCGCCTCGAAGGCACCAATGTCGAGCTCGGCAAGAAGATCATCCGTGAATCCGGCCTCAACGTGGTGCCGGCCGACAATCTCGACGACGCCGCGCAGAAGATCGTGAAGGCCGTCAAGGGAGGCTGAGGCCATGGCCCAGGACCATCTCGCCGCTTCATCTCCGCTTCCCGAGCACGCGCGTCTCGCCGCGTTCGCCGGCGAATGGGATGGCGAAGAGGTGGTCTTCCCGTCGCGCTGGACCGAGGGCGGGCCGGCGACCTCGCGCACCGTGGCGCGCATCGACCTCAACGGATTCTACCTGATCCAGGACAGCATCCAGATGCGCGACGGCAAGCAGGTCTTCGCCACCCACGGCATCTTCACCTACGACCGCGATGACCGGACCTACAAGTTGTTCTGGTACGACTCGCTTGGCTACACGCCGCCCGCGCCCGCTTCCGGCGGGTGGGTCGGCAACACCCTGACGCTGGTGCGCGGCTCGCTCCGCGGCAATGCGCGCCACGTCTACGAAATCATCAATGAGAATTCCTACTCGTTGAAAATCCAGTTCTCGCCGGACGCGGAAGGCTGGGCCGACGTGCTCACCGGCGTCTACCGCCGCATCCACTGACCCTCTCACTCTGTTAGTTTCGCGAAAGCAGACCTCATGTCCATCCTGATCGACAAGAACACCAAGGTCATCTGCCAGGGCTTCACCGGCAAGAACGGCACCTTCCACTCGGAGGCCGCGATCGCCTACGGCACCAAGATGGTCGGCGGCACCTCGCCGGGCAAAGGCGGCGCGACGCATCTGGGCCTGCCGGTGTTCGACACCGTGCGCGAGGCGCGTGAGAAGACCGGCGCCGATGCATCGGTGATCTATGTGCCGCCGCCGGGCGCGGCTGACGCGATCTGCGAGGCCATCGACGCCGAGATCCCGCTGATCGTCTGCATCACCGAAGGCATTCCGGTCATCGACATGGTGCGCGTGAAGCGTTCGCTCGCCGGCTCCAAGTCGCGCCTGATCGGGCCGAACTGCCCGGGCGTCATGACCGCCGGCGAGTGCAAGATCGGCATCATGCCGGCCAACATCTTCAAGACCGGTTCCGTCGGCATTGTCTCCCGCTCCGGCACGCTGACCTATGAAGCCGTGTTCCAGACCTCCCAGGAAGGCCTCGGCCAGACCACCGCGGTCGGCATCGGCGGCGACCCGGTCAAGGGAACCGAGTTCATCGATGTGCTGGAGATGCTGCTCGGCGACCCCAAGACCGAATCGATCATCATGATCGGCGAGATCGGCGGTTCCGCCGAGGAGGACGCCGCCCAGTTCCTCAAGGACGAGGCCAAGCGCGGCCGCAAGAAGCCGATGGTCGGTTTCATCGCCGGCGTGACTGCACCTCCCGGCCGCCGCATGGGCCATGCCGGCGCGATCATTTCGGGCGGCAAGGGCGACGCCGGTTCCAAGACCGACGCGATGAAATCGGCAGGGATTACAGTGTCCCCGTCTCCCGCCCGCCTCGGCCACACGCTTGCCGAAAAGTTGAAAGGCTAATTCACTTCTTCGTACTTTTCCGGGCGAAGTTTCGCAGCAAATAGGGTAAAGGGTGCCTGTCGCGCCGAGCCTCTGCCGGGGAGCTCGGCGTCAGCGCCGTTTGTTATGCGCGAACCGAAATCGCCAGGAACTCAAGTATGTCTCGCCAGGACGCGAACGCAGCCTTTGCCCTGTCTTCATTTTTGCAGGGCACCAACGCCACCTACATCGACGAAATCTACGCCCGCTACGAGAAGGACCCGTCCTCGGTCGATGCCGAGTGGCAGGAGTTCTTCAAGAGCCTGAACGACGCGCCGGCTGACATCAGCAAGAACGCGGAAGGCCCGTCTTGGGAGCGCGCCAACTGGCCGCTGACCCCGCAGGATGACCTGACCTCCGCCCTCGACGGCAATTGGGCCCAGGTCGAGAAGGCGGTCGGCGGCAAGATTGCCGCCAAGGCGCAGGCCAAGGGCGCCGACATCTCCTCCGCCGACCTGCTCCAGGCGACGCGCGATTCCGTCCGCGCCCTGATGCTGATCCGCGCCTACCGCATGCGCGGTCACTTCCACGCCAAGCTCGATCCGCTCGGCATCGAAGCCCCCCGCAACCGCGAAGAGCTCGATCCGCGCACCTACGGCTTCAGCGAGGCCGACTTCGATCGCAAGATCTTCCTCGATCATGTGCTCGGCCTCGAATATGGCAGCCTGCGCGAGATCACGGCGATCTGCGAGCGCACCTACTGCCAGACGCTCGGCGTCGAGTTCATGCACATCAGCAATGCCGCGCAGAAGGCCTGGATCCAGGAGCGCATCGAGGGACCCGATAAGGAGATCTCGTTCACCCGCGAAGGTCGCCGCGCCATCCTGATGAAGCTGGTCGAGGCCGAGGGCTTCGAAAAATTCTGCGACACCAAGTTCACCGGCACCAAGCGCTTCGGTCTCGACGGCGCTGAATCGCTGATCCCCGCGCTCGAGCAGATCATCAAGCGCGGCGGCAATCTCGGCGTGAAGGAGATCGTGCTGGGCATGCCGCATCGCGGCCGCCTGAACGTGCTCACGCAGGTGATGGGCAAGGCGCACCGCGCACTGTTCCACGAGTTCAAGGGCGGCTCGGCCAATCCCGACGCTGTCGAAGGCTCCGGCGACGTCAAATATCACCTTGGCGCGTCCTCTGACCGCGAGTTCGACGGCAACCGCATCCATCTGTCGCTGACCGCGAATCCCTCGCATCTCGAGATCGTCGATCCCGTGGTGCTCGGCAAGGTGCGTGCCAAGCAGGACCAGCACGGCGATCCCCCCGATATGCGCATCTCCGTGATGCCGCTCTTGATGCATGGCGACGCCGCGTTCGCCGGCCAGGGCGTGGTGGCCGAATGCTTCGGCCTGTCCGACCTGAAGGGCTACCGCACCGGCGGCTCCGTGCACTTCATCGTCAACAACCAGATCGGCTTCACCACCTATCCGCGTTACTCGCGCTCCTCGCCCTATCCGTCGGATGTGGCGAAGATGATCGATGCGCCGATCTTCCACGTCAACGGCGACGATCCGGAAGCCGTCGTGTTCGCGGCCAAGGTCGCGACCGAGTTCCGGCAGAAATTCCACAAGCCCGTCGTCATCGACATGTTCTGCTACCGCAGGCATGGCCATAACGAAGGCGACGAGCCGGCTTTCACCCAGCCGGTGATGTACAAGAAGATCGCGGCCCATCCGTCCACGCTCGAACTCTACTCCCGCCGCCTGATCAGCGAAGGCGTGCTGACCGAGGGCGAGGTCGAGAAGGCCAAGGCGGACTGGCGCGCGCGGCTTGATGCCGAACTCGAGGCCGGCTCCGGCTACAAGCCGAACAAGGCTGACTGGCTCGACGGCAAGTGGGCCGGCTTCAAGATCGCCGATCAGGAAGAGGATGCGCGACGCGGTGTCACCGGCGTCGACATCGCAACGCTGAAGGACATCGGCCGCAAGATCACCAAGGTGCCGGATGGTTTCCGCGTCCACCGCACCATCCAGCGTTTCCTGGAGAACCGCGCCAAGGCGATCGACGGCAACGCGGGCATCGACTGGGCGACCGGCGAGGCGTTGGCGTTCTGCACGCTGCTCAACGAAAAGCACCATGTCCGCCTGTCCGGCCAGGATTCCGAGCGCGGCACCTTCTCGCAGCGCCACTCGGTCCTGATCGACCAGGAGGACGAGAGCCGCTACACGCCGTTCAACCACCTCGGCAACGAGCAGGGCCATTACGAGGTCATCAACTCGTTGCTGTCGGAAGAAGCCGTGCTCGGCTTCGAATACGGCTACTCGCTCGCCGAGCCGAACACGCTGACCCTCTGGGAAGCCCAGTTCGGCGACTTCGCCAACGGCGCGCAGGTCGTGTTCGACCAGTTCATCTCCTCGGGTGAGCGCAAATGGCTGCGCATGTCCGGTCTCGTCTGCCTGCTGCCGCACGGCTACGAGGGCCAGGGACCGGAGCATTCCTCGGCGCGTCTGGAGCGTTACCTGCAGATGTGCGCCGAAGACAACATGCAGGTGGTCTACCCGACCACGCCGGCGAACTACTTCCACGTGCTGCGCCGGCAGCTCCATCGCGAGATCCGCAAGCCGCTGATCCTGATGACGCCGAAGTCGCTGCTGCGCCACAAGCGGGCGGTGTCGCGCATCGAGGAGCTGGCGAAGGGAACGACGTTCCATCGCATCCTCTATGATGACGCCCAGATGCTGCCGAACGAGCCGGTCAAGCTCGTTCCGGACGAGAAGGTCCGCCGCATCGTGCTGTGCTCCGGCAAGGTCTATTACGACCTGTACGAGGAGCGCGAGAAGCGCGGCATCGACGACATCTACCTGATGCGCATCGAGCAGCTCTATCCGGTGCCGCTGAAGGCGCTGGTGGCCGAGCTGTCGCGCTTCAAGAAGGCCGAAGTGGTGTGGTGCCAGGAAGAGCCCCGCAACATGGGTGCCTGGCACTTCATCGAGCCCTATCTGGAATGGGTGCTGAACCAGGTGAACGGTGCGAGCCGGCGTCCGCGTTATGTCGGCCGCGCCGCTTCCGCCGCGACGGCCACGGGTCTGATGTCCAAGCATCAGGCGCAGCTGAAGGCGTTCCTGGACGAAGCACTGAGCTGAGAATTTTTTAGGACGTCGTCATTGCCCGCAAAGGCGGGCAATCCAGTACACCGCGACTCTCGTGATGAGAACGAACGTCGCGGCGTGCCGGATGCCCCGCCTTCGCGGGCATGACGTATGAATTCATGACCGCACTGGCGATCCCTTAAGGAAAAGACCATGACTGAAATTCGTGTGCCGACGCTCGGCGAATCCGTCACCGAGGCCACCATCGGCCGCTGGTTCAAGAAGGCCGGCGATCCCGTCGCCGTCGACGAGCCCTTGGTGGAGCTCGAGACCGACAAGGTCACCATCGAGGTCCCCGCGCCCTCCGCGGGCACGCTGAGCGAGATCGTCGCCGCTGATGGCGCAACCGTTGCGGTCGGCGCGCTGCTCGGCCAGATCACCGATGGTGCCGGCGCTGCCAAGCCCGCTGCCGCTGCGCCCGCCAAGCCCGCCGCTGCCGCTCCTGCCGCCCCGGCAGCTGCTCCCGCGCCGGCGCCCAGTGCGTCGAAGGCGCCGCCGGCCGACGCCCCGCTCGCGCCCTCCGTGCGCAAGCTTTCCGCCGAGACCGGTGTCGATGCCTCCACCGTTCCGGGCTCCGGCAAGGACGGTCGCGTCACCAAGGGCGACATGCTCGCTGCGATCGAGCGTGCGGCCTCGGCGCCGACCCCGGTCAACCAGCCCGCCGCCGCCGTGCAGGTGCGCAGCGCTTCGCCGGCCGACGACGCTGCCCGCGAAGAGCGCGTCAAGATGACCCGCCTGCGCCAGACCATCGCGCGCCGCCTCAAGGACGTGCAGAACACCGCGGCCATGCTGACGACCTTCAACGAGGTCGACATGACCAACGTGATGGCGCTGCGCGCGCACTACAAGGACGCGTTCGAGAAGAAGCATGGCTCGAAGCTCGGCTTCATGGGCTTCTTCACCAAGGCCGTCGTGCAGGCGCTGAAGGACATCCCGGCGGTCAACGCGGAGATCGACGGCACTGATCTGATCTACAAGAACTATTACCACATCGGCGTCGCCGTCGGCACCGACAAGGGCCTCGTCGTGCCCGTGGTGCGCGACTGCGACAACAAGTCGATCGCCGACATCGAGAAGGGCATCGCCGATTTCGGCCGCCGCGCTCGTGACGGCCAGCTCAAGATCGACGAGATGCAGGGCGGCACCTTCACCATCACCAACGGCGGCATCTACGGCTCGCTGATGTCGACCCCGATCCTGAACGCGCCGCAGTCCGGCATCCTCGGTATGCACAAGATCCAGGAGCGTCCGATGGTCGTCGGCGGCAAGATCGAGGTCCGCCCGATGATGTATCTGGCGCTGTCCTACGATCACCGCGTGATCGACGGCAAGGAAGCCGTCACCTTCCTGGTTCGCGTCAAGGAGAGCCTGGAAGATCCGGCGCGCCTGGTACTCGATCTCTGATTCCTGATGCTCAGCGAGCGCCGTCGCTTCGTGCGACGGCGCGTGTCGAACCATGGAGGCGCGCGTGACGGATAAAGTCGTTGTCATCACCGGCGGCAGCCGCGGCATCGGGCGGGCGACCGCGCTTGCGGCGGCGGCGCGCGGCTACCGCGTCGTGGTCGGCTATGCCAGCAACAAGAAGGCCGCCGACGAGGTGGTCGCGCAGATCGAGGCCAGCAACGGCAAGGCGATCGCGGTGAAATGCGATGTCGCCGAGGAGCGCGACATCGTCGACCTGTTCAAGGAAGCCGACAAGTTCGGCACCCTCGGCGCGCTCGTCAACAACGGCGGCATCGTCGGGACCAGCGGCGTGCGCGTCGACGAAATGTCGGCCGAGCGCATCCAGCGCGTGATGGCGGTCAACGTCACCGGCTCGATCCTCTGCGCGCGCGAAGCCGTCAAGCGGATGTCGACGAAACATGGCGGCAAGGGCGGCGTCATCGTCAATCTGTCGTCGGTCGCGGCCAAGCTCGGCGCGCCCAACACCTATGTCGATTATGCCGCGTCCAAGGGCGCGATCGATTCCTTCACCACCGGTCTCGGCTATGAGGTCGCAGGCGAAGGCATTCGCGTCGCGGGCATCCGCCCCGGCCTGATCGACACGGAAATCCACGCCTCCGGCGGTGAGCCCGACCGCCATCATCGCCTGGCCCACATGGTGCCGATGAAGCGCGTCGGCACCGCCGACGAAATCGCCAATGCCATCGTCTGGCTGATGTCGGACGAGGCCTCCTACGTTACAGCAGCCACTCTCGATGTGTCCGGCGGGCGCTGACGCGCCGCGCGGACGCTGACACAATCTCATCACGCTAAACCTCACGGGACTTTCTCTCATGGCTACCTACGATCTCGTCGTCATCGGCACCGGACCTGGAGGTTATGTCTGCGCGGTGCGCGCCAGCCAGCTCGGCATGAAGGTCGCCGTGGTCGAAAAGAACGCCACGCTCGGCGGCACCTGCCTCAATGTCGGCTGCATGCCGTCGAAGGCGCTGCTGCATGCGTCCGAGATGTTCGAGGAAGCCGGGCACTCCTTCGCCAAGATGGGCGTGTCTGTGTCCTCGCCGAAGCTCGACCTTCCCGCGATGATGAACTTCAAGCAGCAGGGCATCGACGGCAACGTCAAGGGTGTCGAGTTCCTGATGAAGAAGAACAAGATCGACGTGCTCAAGGGCACCGGCAAGATCCTGGGGACCGGCAAGGTCGAAGTCTCCGCCGACGGCAAGTCGCAGACGATCGAAACGAAGAACATCGTGATCGCGACCGGCTCGGACATCGCGCGCCTCAAGGGCATCGAGATCGACGAGAAGCGCATCGTGTCCTCGACCGGCGCGCTGTCGCTCGACAAGGTCCCCGGCAAGCTGCTGATCGTCGGCGCCGGCGTGATCGGCCTCGAGCTCGGCTCGGTGTGGAAGCGTCTCGGCGCCGAAGTCGTCGTCGTCGAATTCCTCGATCGCATCCTGCCCGGCATGGACGGCGAGATCGCCAAGCAGTTCCAGCGCATCCTGGAAAAGCAGGGCTTTGCGTTCAAGCTCGGCGCCAAGGTCACGGCGGTCGACACGTCAGGCAAGACGCTGAAGGCGACCATCGAACCGGCCGCCGGCGGCACGGCCGAGACGCTGGAAGCCGACGTCGTGCTCGTTGCCATCGGCCGCGTGCCGTTCACGGATGCGCTGGGCCTGAAGGAAGCCGGCGTCGCGCTCGATCCCCGCGGTCGCGTGCAGATCGATCCGCATTTCGCCACCAGCGTGAAGGGCGTCTATGCCATCGGCGACGTCGTCGCAGGCCCGATGCTCGCGCACAAGGCCGAGGACGAAGGCGTTGCGGTGGCCGAGATCATCGCAGGCCAAGCCGGCCACGTGAATTACGACGTGATCCCGGGCGTCGTGTATACCACGCCCGAGGTGTCTTCCGTCGGCAAGACCGAGGAGGAGCTGAAGCAGGCGGGCGTGGCTTATACGGTCGGAAAATTTCCGTTCACCGCCAATGGCCGCTCCAAGGTCAACCAGACCACTGACGGCTTCGTGAAGATTCTCGCAGATGCGAAGACCGATCGCGTGCTCGGCGTGCACATGATCGGCCGCGAAGCCGGCGAATTGATCCATGAAGCGTGCGTTCTCATGGAATTTGGCGGCAGTGCGGAAGATCTCGCGCGGACCTGCCACGCCCATCCGACCCGCTCCGAGGCCGTCAAGGAAGCCGCGCTTGCAGTCGGCAAGCGGGCCATCCATATGTAGACCACGCGCCGAGCCGAATCGGGCGGGACAACATATGCTGCGCCGCCTACTTCAACCGGTCTGGGTCCTGCTGGCGATCATCTTCCTGATCGAAGCCTGGCTGTGGGACCATCTCGAACCGATCGTCGCGCGGATTGTCGCAATCATTCCGCTCGCGCGCTTCAAGCAATGGCTGACGGAGCGTGTCGATGCGCTCCCGCCGGCCATGACGCTGATCGTGTTCGCGGTGCCGATCCTTCCGCTGTTTCCGCTCAAGCTGGCCGGCCTGTATCTGCTCACGCATGAATACTGGTTCACCGGCATGTCAACGTTCTTGTTCGCCAAGATGGTCGGCGTCGGCGTCACCGCCTTCGTGTTCGACGTCACGCGCGACAAGCTCTTGGAGATGCGCTGGTTCGAGCGCATCTACGATCTGGTGCTCAAGCTGCGTGCCAAGGCGTCCGAGCTGGTCGACCCGATCAAGCGCCGCATCCGCGAGCTGATCTCCGGCAACGGCGAGGGCTGGTCGTCCCGCACCCTGCGTCTGATCCAGCGCTTCAGGAAGAGCGTGCATCAGGCGCGGTGAGCTTCGCCACACCTGTCATTGCCACACACTCGGCGTCATTGCCCGCGAAGGCGGGCGATCCAGTATTCCAGAGACGTCAGGGATTGAACCGAGGGGCTGCGGCGCACTGGATGCCCCGGTCAAGCCGGGGATGACACCGTTCGTGTGGCTTACACGTCCCCAGCAGCCTCAATGCAAATGCAACAGATGCGGCCACCACAGGCCTAGGCCGGTCATGAGGATGCCGCCCAGCGTCAGGATGCCGGCGACATAGGCCAGCGCGAACATGCCGGTGATGATGGTGGCCGAGGCCAGCACGATGCCGATCTGGAAGGCAGCCGACGCCAGCTCGAAGTGGTGGTATTTCGCGGTCGCCTCGTCGCGCTCGTGCTCGGCATGCTTGGCCTTCTCGGCGAGCTGCTCGGTGCCTTCGCCGGTCTCCGGCTCGGAGCGGTAGCGCTGTGCGGTCTTGGTCCAGTCGTCGACCTGCTTCTGCACCACCGCCTTCATGGCGTCGTCGGTGGTGCCGGCCAGCGTCAGCTTGCCCTGTTCTGCCGCGGTCACCACCACGGTACGGCGGATGCTCTTGGCCTGGAAGAACGCCCAGAGATTGGCGCCCTCGACGTTCTTGCTGATCGATTCGGTCTGGGCGCCCTTGCCGAGCGTTTCCGAGATCGCCAGGAACAGCGCCAGCACGGCGATCAGAAGCGCGATCTTCTTGTTCGAGCCGGACGCGTGTTCGGCGTGCTCGGCATGCTCCATGCTTTCATGTGCGCTCATGATTCCCCTCCTGTCGTGGTTCCCCACGATTGACCGAACCGCGGGCACCGCGCAAGAGGCATGCGCGCCATGACAGCTTGATGTCAGGATTCAGCGCAATTCACCGCCGCGGATGCGCGCTGGCATAGACTTCCAGCAGCCGCTCGGAATCGATGCCGGTGTAGATCTGCGTGGTCGAGAGCGAGGAATGGCCGAGCAATTCCTGGATCGCGCGCAGATCCCCGCCGCGTGACAGCAGATGCGTGGCGAAGGAATGCCGGAGCGCGTGCGGCGTCGCGCTGTCGGGCAGGCCGAGCGCGCCGCGCAGCCGCTCCATCGCCAGCTGGATGATGCGCGGGCTCAACGGGCCGCCGCGCGCGCCGACGAAGATCGGGCCTTCGGCCGGCAGCGGATAGGGGCACATCGCGACGTAGTCCTGCACGAGCTCCAGCACGTTCTGCAGCACCGGCACCATGCGGGTCTTGTTGCCTTTGCCTGTGACGATCAAGACGTCACCCTCGCCTGGACGCGGCATCTCGCGGCGCTTCAGGCCGAGCGCCTCGGAGATGCGCAGGCCGGAGCCGTACAACAGCGCCATCACCGCCGCATCGCGCGCCAGGATCCAGGTCTCGCGATCCTCACCGGCCCGCTCGTCGGCATCGGCTAGGCGCTTGGCTGATGCCATCGGCAGCGGCTTCGGCAAGGTCTTGGCCACCTTCGGCGCGCGGATCGCCGAGAGTGCGCCGACCTTGCCCTTGCCTTCGCGTTCGAGGAAGCGGCCGAAGGAGCGCAGGCCGGCCAGCGCGCGCATCAGCGAGCGGCCGGCAATGTCGTCGGCGCGGCGCATCGCCATGAAGGCACGGACGTCGGTGGCCTCCAGCGCCGCGAAGCGCTCGAGGGTCACGCGCTCGCCCCAATGGCTGCACAGGAAATTCAGGCATTGCCGCAAGTCGCGGCCATAGGCCTCCAGCGTCTTCGGCGACAACCGACGCTCGGCGCCGAGATGCGACAGCCAGCGCGTCATCTCCTGCGCGATCGAGGGATCGGCGCTGGCGAGCTCGAGTGGTGGGGCGGCGGCTTTGCTCATGCGCACTGGACGTAATGATTCCACCCAGTATATCGCATCACACTCGTTTATCGTTCGCTAAGGCGGCCACTGGGCGCTAGCCTTCAAGCCCCGGGTTCCGAATCTCCGTTCATGGACCACACGCCGCGCAGCACCACCGCCCCAACCAGCGCGACCGGCATGGTCGACGTGCTGGTGCCGGTCGCGCTCGACCAGACCTATTCCTACAAGGTGCCGCGCGGGATGCAGCTGAAGGCGGGCGATCTCGTCGGCGTGCCGCTTGGCGCGCGCGAGGTGCTGGCCGTGGTCTGGGGGGAGAACGCCAATCCCGATCCCCGCCTGCACAACCGTCTCAAGGAGGTCAGCGAGAAGCTCGACATCCCGCCGCTCAAGCCCGAACTGCGGGCCGTGGTGGACTGGGTTGCCAATTACACCCTGAGCCCGCGCGGCATGGTGCTGCGCATGTGCCTGCGGATGGGCGAGAATCTCGGGCCCGAGCGGGTGCGTCCCGGCGTGCGCCTGGTCGGCGATCCCCCGAAGCGGCTGACCCCGGCACGCCAGCGACTGATCGAGGTGCTGTCGGACCGGCTGCTGCACGGCAAGTCGGAGGCGGCGAAAGAGGCGGGCGTCTCCGCAGGCGTGATCGACGGCCTCGTCGACGAAGGCACGCTCACGGTCGAGCCGATGCCGCCGCCCGCGCCGCCGCCTAGCCCCGATCCCGATTTCAGCCGGCCGGATTTCTCGCCGCTGCAGCGCGCCGGCGTGGACGCGATGCGCGCACTTGCGGCCAACGGCACCTTTCACGTCGCATTGCTCGACGGCGTCACCGGTTCGGGCAAGACCGAGGTGTATTTCGAGGCGGTTGCTGAAACCATCCGTCGCGGCGGGCAATCGTTGATCCTGATGCCGGAGATCGCGCTCACCGGCCAGTTCCTCGACCGCTTCGCGCAACGCTTCGGCGCGCGGCCGATCGAATGGCATTCCGAGCTGACCCCGCGCACCCGCTCCCGCAATTGGGCGGCGATCTCAGCAGGCACCGCCCCGGTCGTGGTCGGCGCGCGCTCGGCGCTGTTTCTGCCCTACGCCAATCTCGGCCTGATCATCGTCGATGAGGAGCACGACCAGGCCTACAAGCAGGACGAGGGCGTGCACTACCACGCCCGCGACATGGCGGTGGTGCGCGGGCATATCGCCAAGATCCCGGTCGTGCTGGCCTCGGCCACGCCATCGGTCGAGTCCGAGGTCAATGCGCGCAAGAACCGCTATCAGCGCATCGCGCTGCCCTCGCGCTTCGGCGGCCAGCACATGCCGCATATCGAGGCCATCGACCTGCGCCGCGAGCCGCCGGCGCGCGGCCGCTATATCTCGCCGCGGCTTGCCGGCGAGATCAGGAAAGCGATCGAGAAGCGCGAGCAGGCGCTGTTGTTCCTCAATCGCCGCGGCTACGCGCCGCTGACGTTGTGCCGAGGCTGCGGCCATCGCTTCGCCTGCACCATCTGCGATGCCTGGCTGGTCGATCACCGCTTCCGCCAGCGCCTGGTCTGCCATCATTGCGGCTTCTCGATGCCGCGTCCGCATCTCTGCCCGAACTGTTCGGCGGCGGAATCGCTCGTGGCGGTCGGGCCCGGCGTCGAGCGCTTGCAGGAGGAGGCAGCGTCGCTGTTTCCGGACGCGCGCACCATGGTGCTGTCGAGCGATCTCATCACCTCGATCGAGACCATGCGTTCCGAGCTTGCCGAGATCGCGGAGGGCCGTGTCGACATCATCATCGGTACGCAGCTGGTGGCCAAGGGCCACAATTTCCCGCGGCTCAATCTGGTCGGCGTGGTCGATGCGGATCTCGGCCTCTCCAACGGCGATCCGCGCGCGGCGGAGCGCACCTGGCAATTGCTCAACCAGGTGATCGGCCGCGCCGGGCGCGAGCAGGGCCGCGGCGTCGGCTATCTCCAGACCCACCAGCCCGATCATCCCGTGATGAAGGCGCTGATCGCCTGCGACCGCGAGGCCTTCTACGACAGCGAGATCGACTTGCGCGAACGCACGCTGTATCCGCCGTTCGGTCGGCTCGCCAGCCTGATCATCTCCGCCGGCGACCGACCGAGCGCCGAAGGCCTCGGCCGTCGGATCGTGGCGCTCGCCCCGCGCGACGAGCGCGTCGTGGTGCTGGGACCGGCCGAAGCACCGCTCGCCGTGATCAAGGGCCGCTACCGCTTCCGCATCCTGGTGAAATCGGCGCGCGGCTTCGACCTCTCGGACTATCTGCGCAACTGGCTCGCGGTCTGCCCGAAGCCGACGGGCAATCAGAAGCTCGAAGTCGACGTCGATCCGCAGAGCTTCCTGTAGCTCCCGCTCCCTCCACATCGTTGCGTGGAGCCCTTGCGACGAAGCAATCTCGAAACTCTCCGCGGAAAGATCTGGATTGCTTCGCTGCGCGCTCGCCATGACGTGGTGGGAGGCGGGAGCCGTGCGAACTCTCTCCTCCGGGGCCCCCGCCGCAGCGACCGGCCAAACAAAAAGCCCGCGGTCCCCCAAGACCGCGGGCTTGTTTCAGACGCGCATCAAACTGATGGAAATTTGCGCGTGGTGTGAGGACGTCGAACGCCTCAGGAGACGACTTCCGCGGTGACGCGGCCGACGCCGCGGCTCGTGAGGCCGATGGCGCGAGCTGCGCCCGTGGAGAGGTCGAGCACGCGGCCGCGAATGAACGGGCCGCGGTCATTGATGGTGACGATGACACTCTGGCCGCCATGGGTGACACGCAGCTTGGTGCCGAACGGCAGCGAGCGGTGCGCGGCGGTCAAGGCGTTCTGGTTGAAGCGCTGGCCCGAGGCGGTGCGGCTGCCGGACTCGTTGCCGTAGAAGGAGGCCATGCCGGAGAAGCTGCGGCCCGAGCCCTGTGACGGCGTCATCGACGCATTGGCGTTGCGCCAATCGGAGGTCGCGTTGGTATCGACCTGGGCGTGGTGGCGGTGATGATGATGGTGCCGGTGATGTCGGGATTTGGCGGAAGCTTCGGTGGCGGTGCCACCGATGAGGAGAGTTGCGGCAACGAAAGCGATCGCCGTACGCGGCCGGGTCACAGAGCCCAGCGTCTTCAAAGACAGCATTTAGTGGTCCCTAAGCTAGTATTGCCACATGTGTGGCTAGTGGAGCCCCCATCAGTTTGTGAGCGGTCTGGCGTTTCGTTTCCCAATGCGGCGTGAATTGGGCAGTAAATCCGATCTGTGTCGTCACGAAACATCTTGTGACTGGCACCGATGTTGCAGCTGATGTTTTGAATTCTTCGGCTTTAACGATTATTTAACCTAACCATTACTATCGAATACTGTAGAACGAAGTCATCGCTCTCCGCGTTTAGAATTCGGTAAGTATTCGGCGAGTGGAGGCAGCCGGACCGGAATCACGGCCCAGCGATCGGTGTTCATGGCGGCTATGCGCTGAGGGCAGGAACCAACACGGGACCAAGTTCGGGCCGAGCGCTCGACAATTCCGTGCCGCGGCAGGGCGTCGCCAGGTCGTTGCTCGTTTCTTGCTGCAATCGTCGGATCACATGATTGACGCGTCCAGCGTGCGACGAACTGGCGACAGAACCATGTGCCTTTAATTTGGCGTCATGTTGCACCTGCGCGCCTGCTATGTTAGCAAAGCCGCGATTTTAACGGACCCGGCACGTCCCGTGTCGGCCGGAAATCGAAGTCCCGCTTGAATTCCAAGGGCTTGGATCGCTTGGCGCCGCTTCGTGGCGACGGTTTTTCCCTTGCGAGTTTGACAGCAAAAAGAGCGCGTCTGTGGCTGCAGAAGATACGTCCGTTTCCGGTGTGTCCGGTCGTTATGCAACGGCCTTGTTCGATCTGGCTCTCGACCAGAAAGTGGTCGACGAGGTCAAAGCCGATCTCGAGAAATTCGAGGCCATGCTGAGCGAGAGCTCCGATCTGAAGCGCCTCGTCCGCAGCCCGGTTTTCGCAGCCGATGCCCAGTCCAGGGCGCTTTCGGCCGTGCTGGCCAAGGCCGGCATCGCTGGCATCTCCGCCAATTTCCTGAAAGTCCTGACCGCCAATCGCCGCCTGTTCGTGGTGGCCGACGTCATTCGCGCCTACCGCGCCCTGGTCGCCCGGTTCAAGGGCGAGGTGACGGCCGACGTCACCGTGGCGGAAACGCTTTCGGACAAGAATCTCGACGCCCTCAAGGTTGCCCTGAAGTCGGTGACCGGCAAGGACGTCGCGCTCAACGTGAATGTCGATCCCTCGATCATCGGTGGCCTCGTCGTCAAGCTCGGCAGCCGCATGATCGATAGTTCGCTTCGCACCAAACTCAATTCGATCAAGCACGCGATGAAAGAGGCAGGCTGATGGACATCCGCGCCGCGGAAATTTCCGCGATCCTCAAGGACCAGATCAAGAATTTCGGCCAGGAAGCTGAAGTCTCCGAAGTCGGACAGGTGCTGTCCGTCGGCGACGGTATCGCCCGCGTCTACGGTCTGGATAACGTCCAGGCCGGCGAAATGGTCGAGTTCGAGAACGGCACCCGCGGCATGGCGCTGAACCTCGAAACCGACAACGTCGGTGTCGTTATTTTCGGCGCCGACCGCGAGATCAAGGAAGGCCAGACCGTCAAGCGCACCCGCGCCATCGTGGACGCCCCGGTCGGCAAGGGCCTGCTCGGCCGCGTCGTCGACGCGCTCGGCAATCCCATCGACGGCAAGGGTCCGATCCAGGCCGACAAGCGCATGCGCGTCGACGTCAAGGCGCCCGGCATCATCCCGCGCAAGTCGGTGAACGAGCCGATGGCGACCGGCCTCAAGGCGATCGACGCCCTGATCCCGATCGGCCGCGGCCAGCGCGAGCTGATCATCGGCGACCGTCAGACCGGCAAGACCGCGATCGCGCTCGACACCATCCTGAACCAGAAGCCGCTCAACGCGCAGCCCGACGAGAACATCAAGCTGTACTGTGTCTACGTCGCGGTCGGCCAGAAGCGTTCCACCGTCGCCCAGTTCGTCAAGGTGCTGGAAGAGCAGGGCGCGCTCGAGTACTCGATCGTCGTCGCCGCCACCGCGTCGGATCCGGCGCCGATGCAGTACATCGCGCCGTTCACCGGCTGCACCATGGGCGAGTATTTCCGCGACAACGGCATGCACGCGGTCATCATCTATGACGATCTGTCCAAGCAGGCCGTCGCCTATCGCCAGATGTCGCTGCTGCTGCGCCGCCCGCCGGGCCGCGAAGCCTATCCGGGCGACGTGTTCTATCTGCACTCCCGCCTGCTCGAGCGTGCGGCGAAGCTGAATGCGGACCATGGTTCGGGCTCGCTGACGGCGCTGCCGGTCATCGAAACCCAGGCCAACGACGTGTCGGCCTACATCCCGACCAACGTCATTTCGATCACGGACGGCCAGATCTTCCTGGAAACCGACCTGTTCTTCCAGGGCATCCGTCCCGCCGTGAACGTCGGTCTGTCGGTGTCGCGCGTCGGCTCCTCGGCGCAGACCAAGGCCACCAAGAAGGTCGCCGGCAAGATCAAGGGCGAGCTCGCGCAGTACCGCGAAATGGCGGCGTTCGCGCAGTTCGGCTCCGACCTCGATGCCTCGACCCAGCGCCTCCTCAACCGCGGTTCGCGCCTGACCGAGCTGCTGAAGCAGCCGCAGTTCGCGCCGCTGAAGATGGAAGAGCAGGTCTGCGTGATCTGGGCCGGCACCAACGGCTATCTCGATCCGCTCCCGGTCAGCAAGGTGCGCGCATTCGAGGACGGTCTGTTGTCGCTGCTGCGCGGCAAGAACGTCGAGATCCTCAACTCGATCCGCGACAGCCGCGACCTCTCCGACGACACCGCCGCCAAGCTGAAGTCGGTGGTTGAAGGTTTTGCCAAGAGCTTTGCGTAACGAGCTCCGCGTAGCAGCAGCATGGCCGGATTCTTCCGGCCGTGATCGCTTCGCAAGAGACAAGACAACGAGAAGCGTGCCCGGCGCCCGGCCGGGCATCGCGATAGGGACAGGCTAGCGGTTTGGTGTTGCATCGAACCGCCGGGGTGAACGAAGAATGGCGTCTCTTAAAGACATGCGCGTCCGCATAGCCTCCACCAAGGCGACGCAAAAGATCACCAAGGCGATGCAGATGGTTGCTGCGTCCCGGTTGCGCCGTGCCCAGCAGGCCGCCGAGGCGGCCCGGCCTTACGCCGACAAGATGAGCGCGGTGATCTCCAACATCGCCAGCGCTGCCGCGGGTTCGCCCGGCGCGCCGGCGCTGCTCGGCGGCACCGGCAAGGATCAGGTTCACCTGCTGCTGGTCTGCACCGGCGAGCGCGGCCTGTCCGGCGCCTTCAACTCCTCGATCGTGCGTCTTGCGCGCGATCGCGCCCAGGCGCTGATGGCGCAGGGCAAGGAAGTGAAGTTCTTCTGCGTCGGCCGCAAGGGCTACGAGCAGCTCCGCCGCCTGTTCGACAAGCAGATCGTCGAGCATCTCGACCTGCGCAGCGTTCGTCAGCTCGGCTTCGTCAACGCCGAGGACATCGCCAGGAAGGTGCTGGCCCGTTTCGAGAACGGCGAGTTCGACGTCTGCACGCTGTTCTACGCGCAGTTCAAGTCGGTGATCGCCCAGGTCCCGACCGCCCAGCAGATCATCCCGCTCGTCGTTGAAGCGAAGGCGGCGAATGCGCCGACGACGTCCTACGAATACGAGCCGGAGGAGGACGAACTCCTCTCCGGCCTGTTGCCGCGCAACATCGCGGTGCAGATCTTCCGCGCGCTGCTGGAAAACAACGCCTCGTTCTACGGCGCGCAGATGAGCTCGATGGATAATGCCACCCGCAACGCTGGCGAAATGATCCGCAAGCAAACCCAGATCTACAACCGAACCCGTCAAGCCCAGATCACCAAGGAGCTGATCGAGATCATCTCCGGCGCCGAGGCGGTCTGACGCACCAACCAAACGACGGTCGTTCAAGTACAGAATTTCGAAGGAGAGCTTCATGGCTACAGCAGCTACCCAGGTCGGTCGGGTCACCCAGGTCATGGGTGCCGTCGTCGACGTTCAGTTCGAGGGCCACCTCCCGGCCATTCTCAATTCGCTGGAAACCAAGAACGGCAACATCCGCCTCGTGCTGGAAGTTGCGCAGCATCTCGGTGAGTCCACCGTGCGCACGATCGCGATGGACGTGACCGAAGGTCTGGTGCGCGGCCAGGAAGTGACCGACACCGGCCAGCCGATCCGCGTTCCGGTCGGCGAAGGCACGCTGGGCCGCATCATCAACGTGATCGGGGAGCCGATCGACGAAGCCGGTCCGGTCAAGACCGAAGGCCTGCGCCCGATCCACCAGGAAGCGCCGAGCTACACCGACCAGTCGACCGAAGCTGAAATCCTCGTCACCGGCATCAAGGTCGTCGACCTTCTCGCTCCGTATGCGAAGGGCGGCAAGATCGGCCTGTTCGGCGGCGCCGGCGTCGGCAAGACCGTGCTGATTCAGGAGCTGATCAACAACGTCGCGAAGGCGCACGGTGGTTACTCCGTGTTCGCCGGCGTCGGCGAGCGTACCCGCGAGGGCAACGACCTCTATCACGAGTTCATCGAATCCAAGGTCAATGCCGATCCGAAGAATCCGGATCCGAGCGTGAAGTCGAAGTGCGCGCTGGTGTTCGGCCAGATGAACGAGCCGCCCGGCGCCCGCGCCCGCGTCGCGCTCACGGGTCTGACCATCGCGGAAGACTTCCGCGACAAGGGCCAGGACGTGCTGTTCTTCGTCGACAACATCTTCCGCTTCACCCAGGCGGGCTCGGAAGTGTCGGCGCTGTTGGGTCGTATTCCTTCGGCGGTGGGTTATCAGCCGACGCTCGCCACCGACATGGGCGCGCTGCAGGAGCGCATCACCACCACGCAGAAGGGTTCGATCACCTCGGTGCAGGCCATCTACGTTCCGGCCGACGACTTGACCGACCCGGCGCCCGCGACCTCGTTCGCGCATTTGGACGCGACCACCACGCTGTCGCGCTCGATCGCCGAAAAGGGCATCTATCCGGCGGTGGATCCGCTCGACTCGACCTCGCGCATGCTTTCCCCGCTGGTCGTCGGCGAGGAGCACTACGCGGTCGCCCGTCAGGTCCAGCAGGTGCTGCAGCGCTACAAGGCGCTTCAGGACATCATCGCCATTCTCGGCATGGACGAGCTTTCGGAAGAGGACAAGCTGACGGTGGCGCGCGCCCGCAAGGTCGAGCGCTTCATGTCGCAGCCGTTCCACGTCGCCGAAATCTTCACGGGATCGCCGGGCAAGTTCGTCGAGCTCGCCGACACCATCAAGGGCTTCAAGGGCCTGGTGGAAGGCAAGTACGACCACCTGCCCGAAGCCGCCTTCTACATGGTCGGCACGATCGAGGAAGCCGTCGAAAAGGGCAAGAAGCTGGCGGCGGAAGCCGCCTAAGCCTTCTCATCTCGTCATCGCCGGGCAAAAGCGCGAAGCACGTCTTTTCGTCGAGTCCGGCGATCCATCAAAAGAGAATTTTGATGGAGGGACCCGCGGGTCAGGCCCGCGGGTGACAAGCGGAAAACAACGGATAGCCCATGGCCACCTTCCACTTCGATCTCGTCTCTCCGGAAAAGCTCGCATTCTCGGGCGAGGTCGATCAGGTCGACATCCCCGGCGTCGAGGGTGATTTCGGCGTCCTGGCAGGACATGCCCCGGTCGTGGCTGCAATCCGTCCGGGCATCCTCACCATCACCGCCGGCGGCAAGCATGAGAAGATCATCGTGCTCGGTGGTCTCGCCGAAGTCTCCGAGAAGGGCCTGACTGTGCTCGCCGACGTCGCGACGTCGCTGGCCGAGCTCGACCGCGCCCAGTTCGCCGCGACCGTCTCCGAGATGGAAGAGGGCCTGAAGGAGCATGAAGGCAGCGAGCTCGATAACGCCATCGAGCGGCTCGACCACTTCAAGAGCATCCAGCAGCAGCTCAGCTCGACGGCTATGCACTAAGCCCCGGGGCACCGCTCCGGGGCTCAAGCCTTGGATTTTTTTTGGATCAAATTCAGCGCTCGTCACGGAAGTGGCGGGCGCTGAAACTTTGTTGGACCCCGCTTGGCGGGGCCACCTCACATGCCAATCGCCTGAAAAAATTATCCAGCCATTTCAACCCCATCGCTACTGTGCATGGGGTTGTTTTCGCGATTTCAGCCCGCGAAGCCCGCGAACTGCTCGGCCACTGCGCGATAGACCTCCCGGCGAAACGGCACCACGACATCGGTGACGCGATCCAGCCGTTCCCAGCGCCAGGCATCGAACTCCGCCGGCTGTCCGTTGCGCGGTGTCAACGGGTCGATCTCGTCATCCTTGCCGGTGAAGCGCAGCGCGAACCATTTCTGCCGCTGGCCGCGGAATTTCGCGAGGCGATGCGTCTGTGGTCCGTCGTAAGGCGGAAATTCGTAGGTGAGCCAGTCGGTCTCGCCGAGATAGGTCGCGCTTTTGACGCTGGTCTCCTCCCAGAGCTCGCGCATCGCGGCATCGCGCAAGTTCTCGCCGTCGTCGACGCCGCCCTGCGGCATCTGCCAGTCGAGTCCCGGCAGGATGATCTCGGGCCCGTCGCCCTTGAAGCGGTGACCGATCAGAACGCGGCCTTCGGCGTTGAAGAGGGCGATCCCCACGTTGGGGCGGTAGGGCTTTTCACTCGTCACGCGCAAATCTCTCGTCGTCATTCCCGGCTGCATTAGCACCGAAGCCGGGACGACAATTCGATTTATTGGTCCGCCAGCGCGGAAAATTCCTGCACGACGCGCTCATAGACCGGGCGCTTGAAGGGAATGATCAGCCCGGTCAGGTTCTTCATCGGCTCCCAGCGCCAGCTGACGAATTCGGCCTTGTGGCCGCCCCCGCCGGGCTTCTCGACATTGATCTCGCTGTCCTTGCCGGTGAAGCGCACTGCGAACCATTTCTGGCGCTGGCCGCGGTAGCGGCCCTTCCAGGCGCGCCCCGCGACCGTGCGCGGAATGTCGTAAGTGAGCCAGTCCGGGACCTCGCCGAGCCGCTCGACCGAGCGCACGCTGGTCTCCTCATAGAGCTCGCGCTTGGCGGCATCCCAGGTGTCCTCACCGGGATCGACGCCGCCTTGCGGCATCTGCCAGACATGGGTGTCGTCGACATGCTCGATGCCGCCGGCGCGGCGGCCGATGAACACCAGGCCATCTTTGTTGATCAGCATCACGCCGACGCAGGTCCGGTAGGGCAGATCCTCATAACGCGCCATTCCGCCAGACCTCTCGCATGCTGCTGGTTGCGGCTTGACCGGTCCGCGGGACCCGTGCCGTACCAATCCGTTGATTTAGCTGGATTTTGATTTCAGCATCGCGGTTGTCAATGGCACCAAAAGGATACCCCGGTCGCCCAATGCCTTGGTCCAGGCGCCGATGCGCTCGATCGAGACGGGCAGGGCGCTAGCCGTGCCGACAGCCGCGCCGCGCTCGCGCGCCGCCGATTCGAGCTTGTTCAGGGCGCGGTCGATCTCGGTCGGCGTCGGCACCACGTCGATCACGATGTCGCCCCTGCCGAACGGCATCGCCGCGCTCGCCGCGGCCGGGCCTGCGATGCTGCGGGGCGAGGAGCCGTCGTCGAAGAAGCCGAGGCCGCGCTTGGCCGCCTCGCGGATGATCGGCTGCATCGCAGCCTCCGTCGCGATGAAGCGGGCGCCCATGAAATTGGTGATGCCGGCATAACCCTGCATCCGGCTGAAATGCCAGTACAGGCGGTCCATGTTCTGGTCGGTGCTGAGCGAGGTCAGCAGCGTCTGCGGTCCCGGATCATTGTCGGGGAAGTCGTAAGGCTCCATCGGGATCTGGAGGAAGATCTCGTGGCGCTGCGCGCGGGCCCGTTCGGCGAGCTTGCCGGGATCGGTGCCGTAGGGCGTGAAGGCCAGCGTGACCGCCGCCGGCAGCTTCATGATGGCATCGGTGGTCTTGGCGGCGCCGACGCCGAGGCCGCCGATTACGATGGCGACCACCGGCATCTTGGCGGCCTTGGCGCGATCGGCGTCGGCCGCATAGACGTTGAACGGCTTCAGCCCGTCGGCGACCACCGGGATCATGCCGTAGCGTGATTTCTCCAGCAGTTTTGGATTGATCCCGGCCATGACGGGCGGCGGGGCAGACGCGGCTCCGGCCTTGTCGCCGCCGTCCTCGCCGGCGCCGATCACCACGTCGTGGCGGGCGCCGGTGGAGCCGTCGATCATGGTGACGGTCTTCTGTTCGCCGGGCGCGGCCTGCTTCGGCGCCTCCTGGCTGTCGTGCTTGCCGTCCGGCTTGCTCTCTTGCTTGCCAGCCTGGCCGTGGCCGGCGGAGGGCTTCTCATCGGTCGCCTTGTTGGCGCCGTTCTCGCGAATCGCGATCCGCGACATCGGCTCGCCGCCGAGCGGATCCTTGTTGAAGATGGCGAAGCCCGCAAAGGTCAGGAGGAACAGGCCGAGCAGCACGGCGAGCGCCTGCATGGCCGTGAACGGCAGCCGCAGCCGGCGTTTCCGGCGCGGCTTGTCCTGTCCGAGCGGGGCGCTCAGATCATCGGCCGTTTCAGTCATGCGCGATCCCGAATCACTGCCAATGACGATACCACGCCGGGGTCAAGCGGCGGCAGGCCGGGAAAGGCCGAGGACCGGAGTTCAAGCAAAAAGGGCGGCTCCAGGAGCCGCCCTTTTCGTCAGATCGCGTCATGCCAGGATCGGCTTGAAGCCTTAGTTCGCCGCCTTGGGCTTGTCGGTCGTGGCCTTGTTGTCGCCGCCGGGAGTGGGCGCGGCGGAGGCGCTGTTCTTGATGCCGTGGAGCAGGTCGCCGGCAAGCTTGAGCGCCTTGTCGTCCTTGGCGTCCGGCGGGACGTAGGACTGCGAGCCGGTCTTCTCGTCGCCGTCATTCTTGAGATGGCCGCGCAGCGAGGCCTCGCCCTTGGTATCGGTGCGCGACTTCAATTCGTCCGGCACGTCCTGCAACACTTCGATGTCGGGCACGATGCCCTTGGCCTGGATCGACTTGCCCGACGGCGTGTAATAGCGCGCCGTGGTCAGCCGCAGCGCGCCATTGCCGCTCCCGAGCGGAATGATGGTCTGCACCGAGCCCTTGCCGAACGAGCGCGTGCCGACGATGGTCGCGCGCTTGTGGTCCTGCAGCGCGCCGGCGACGATTTCCGACGCCGAGGCCGAGCCGCCATTGACCAGCACGATGATGGGCTTGCCCTTGGTCAGATCGCCCGAATGTGCGGTGCGACGCTGGGTCTCCTCGGCATTGCGGCCGCGGGTCGACACGATCTCGCCCTTCTCCAGGAACGCGTCGGAGACGGTGACCGCTTCCTCGAGCAGGCCGCCCGGATTGTTGCGGAGGTCGATGACGTAGCCCTTCAGCTTGTCGCCGATCTGATTCGAGAGGTTAGCGACCTCGCGCTTCAGGCCCTCGGTGGTCTGCTCGTTGAAGGTGGTGATGCGGATATAGGCGATGTCGTCGGCCTCGACGCGCGCGCGCACCGAGCGGACGCGGATGTTGTCGCGCACCAGGGTCACGTCGATCGGATTGTCCTGGCCCTTGCGGATGATCTTGAGCCTGATCTTGGTGTTGACCGGGCCGCGCATCTTCTCGACCGCCTGGTTCAGGGTCAGGCCCTGCACCGCCTCGTCGTCGAGATTGGTGATGATGTCGTTGGCCATGACGCCGGCGCGCGAGGCCGGGGTGTCGTCGATCGGCGAGACCACCTTGATCAGGCCGTCTTCCATGGTCACCTCGATGCCGAGACCGCCGAACTCACCGCGGGTCTGCACCTGCATGTCGCGGAAGCTCTTGGCGTCCATGTAGCTCGAATGCGGATCGAGGCCGGTGAGCATGCCACTGATGGCGGATTCGATCAGCTTGGTATCGTCGGGCTTCTCGACATAGTCGGAGCGCACGCGCTCGAAGACGTCGCCGAACAGATTGAGCTGGCGATAGGTGTCCGCGGTGGCGGCTCGCGCGCTGGAGCCCATGAACACCGCGCGCGGCTGGGTCACGAACAGCATCAGCGCCGCACCGGTGGCCGCGCTGAGGAGGATTACTGAAGTCTTGCGCATCATCCGCGAACCTTCTCGCCTTCATTTGCGGCCCACCATGGGCCTGGATCGATTGGAGTGCCGTCCTTACGGAACTCGACATACAGCACAGGTTGGCTCGCGTTCGTCGCGAGAATGGAGGCGACCTGAGAGGTCGATCCCATCGTCGCAACCGGCTCCCCCGTGAGCACAAACTGTCCGATGTTGACCGAAATGCGCTCCATCCCGGCGATCAGGACATGATACCCGCCCCCGGCGTTGAGGATCAAGAGTTGTCCATAGCTGCGGAACGGACCTGAGTAGACCACCCAGCCGTCACACGGCGTTGTGACCTGGGAGCCGGGCTTGGTCGCCAGCGAAATGCCCTTCTGAACCCCGCCGACCCCGTCGGAACCGCCGAAATCCCTGATCTTGTTACCGTTAACCGGAAGCGGCAGGAGACCCTTGGCGGAGGCAAAGGCGATCGCGGGGGTGGTCCGGGACCGGTCCTTGAACACGCCCGGGCCGGATTTGGCGCTGGAGCTGGCGGCCGCCGCCTTGGCCTCGGCCTGCCTTGCGGCCTCGGCAGCCTTCTCGGCGGCCTTGGCGGCGCTCTGCAGATCCTGCTCCATCTTGGTGATCAGGCCCTGGAGATCGCCGACCTGCTTTGAAAGCATGATCGCGCGCGAATTCTCGGCGTTGAGATCCTTTTCGCGCTCCGCCTGCTGGCGCTGCCGCTCGTCGACGAGGGCGGTGAGCCGGGTCTGGTCGTTGCGGACCTTATCGCGGTCGGAGGCCAGCTGATCGCGCTCGGTGGCGATATTCTTGCGCAAGGCCACGAGCTCGCCGAGCTCGCTTGCGATCTTTTCGGCGCGGCCGCGCAACTCCGGGACCACGGCGCCGAGCAGCATGGCCGTGCGCAGCGATTGCAGCGCATCTTCGGGCCGCACCAGCAGCGCCGGCGGCGTGCGCCGTCCGGCCCGCTGCAACGCCGCCAGCACCTCGACGATGTCGGCGCGGCGCGAATCGAGCGAGGCGCGCATCGCCTGCTCGCGTCCGTTGAGCGCGCGCAGCCGAGCTTCGGTTTCGTCGATCTTGGTCTCGACGCTGCGCACATTGGCGGCGGTGTCGATCAGCTGCTGATTGAGCTGGGTGCGGTCCTGGCCGAGCGAGGTGATCTCGGCCTTGAGCTTGGCCTGGGCTTCTTCGGCGTTCTTCTGCCTGGCTCGCGCGGCTTCCAGCTCCTGCTCGCGCTGCTTGATGGCGTCGGGCGATATGGCGGCGGTCTGTGGCGCCGGGGCTGCCGTCTGAGCTTGCGCGAGGCTTATGCAAGCTTGCACGAGGCTTGCGCCGGCGACGCCGGTGATCAGCAGCAGGTTGAGGAGCGGCGCTCGCATCGTGTCGGCAAAGGTGCTCGTTGTGGCGCGCATCACGCGCGGTGATAGGGGTGACCGGCCAGAATGGTGGCGGCCCGATAAAGCTGTTCCAGAAGCATGACGCGGACCATTTGGTGCGGCCAGGTCGCAGAGCCGAACGCGATCGCAAGCTTGGCCTTACGGCGCAATTCGGGCGAAAGTCCGTCCGCCCCTCCGATCACGAAGATAGTTTGTCCGGCACCTTCGTCGCGCCAGCGTCCGAGATGCCGTGCGAATACGGTGGAGTCGAGATTTTGCCCGCGCTCGTCCAGTGCCACCAGGATCGATTTGTCAGGGATATGCGCCGAGATCGCGGCGGCCTCTTCGGTCATCCGCGTCGCGGTGTCGCGCGCGCGGCTCTCGGGGATTTCGTGAACCAGCAGCTCGCGGAATCCGAGCTTGCGGCCGGCCTCGTCGAACCGCTCGAAATAACGGTCGGCAAGTTCCCGTTCGGGGCCCTGCTTCAGCCGGCCCACCGCAATGACAGCAACGCGCATGATGTCTTCAGGGTCGTGTTTTCGAGACCGCGCGCAAATGGCGCGCGCACGACGCTAGCATGCGCGTCAGCCGATTCGAAATCGGCTCAGCGAGCCTAGATCGCTTTCGCAGCCCCCGGGCCCTGCGTGTACAACCGCTCGAGGTTGTAGAACTCGCGGACTTCGGGTCTGAACACGTGCACGATCACATCGCCGGAATCGATCAGCACCCAGTCGCAATTGGGCAAGCCCTCGACATGGATGTTCTTGATGCCGTTTTCCTTGAGGCCCTTGGCGACGTTTTCCGCGATCGCGCCAACGTGCCGGTTCACCCGGCCGGTGGTGACGATCATGTAGTCGGAGTACGCCGACTTGCCGCGAAGGTCGATGGTGACAGTCTCTTCCGCCTTCATGTCCTCGAGGCGGGAGAGGATCAGGCTCAGCGTCTTGTCGGCGTCGGGTTGCGCCTTCAAGGCCGCAGCTTTGGCCGAGGTTTTACGCGCCGGCTTGGCAACCTTGGGTAAAACAGACTTCGTCGAAGCTGACTTTGACAATACAGATGTGGTCAGGGACCATTCCTTTCACTGTATCGCGAACGCCGAATCCGGCGCTCACCGGTTACACTACATCATGTGGGGTTAAGGGTTTCAATATGCTAGAGAGCCTGACGTCCCCACGACGCCGCCACTCCGTCTCACTTCGTACCTTTCCAGCTCCCGTCCGGGTTCCGTAAGCCGGTCGAGGAGAGATTAAGCTTCAATCCGGTCAGGAAAATCCAGGCCGGGGCCGGCCGATCTGCAAGCAATGCCGCCTCATTGTCGGGCACGCGGTAGCGCGCCAGCGCCTGGGCGGCGGGCGAGGCGAGGGCACGGAAACTCTGCGGCGGGCGATCGATGACCGCAATCGGCACCTGGTCGGCGATGCGCCGCCACTGCTGCCAACGATGGAATTGAGCGAGGTTGTCGGCGCCCATAATCCAGACAAAGCGCAAGCCGCTGAGGCGGCGGCGCAGGGTGTTGATCGTGTCGATAGTATAGCGGGTGCGAATGACGGATTCGAGACAGCTCACCTCGATCCGCGGGTCGTCGGCGACGTCGCGCGCCGCCTGCATGCGCTCCCCGAGTTCGTGCAGCGTACCGTTCTCCTTCAGTGGATTGCCGGGGGTCACCAGCCACCACACGCGATCGAGCTGAAGGCGCTTCAGGGCGAACTGGCTGATCGCGCGATGGGCCTCGTGGGGCGGATTGAACGAGCCGCCGAGCAGGCCGACGCGCATGCCCTTCGTATAGGGTGGTACCGCCTGCGCGAAGAACCGCGGCGCGACGAAATTGTTGCTCAATGACTCGCGCCTTGCGCCATGACTTACGGCCGCGTCTGCCCGGTGCCGTGAACGCGATACTTGAAGCTCGTCAGCTGCTCGGCGCCGACCGGGCCGCGGGCGTGGAAGCGGCCGGTGGCGATGCCGATCTCGGCGCCGAAGCCGAACTCGCCGCCATCGGCGAACTGCGTCGAGGCGTTGTGCAGCACGATCGCGGAATCGACCTCGCTCAGGAACCGCCTCGCAGCCGCTTCATCGGCGCTCACGATCGCATCGGTGTGATGCGAGCCGTGGTTCTGGATGTGCGCGATTGCGCCGTCGACGCCGTCCACGACCTTCGCCGCGATGATCGCGTCGAGATATTCGGTGTCCCAATCGTCCTTGCTCGCAGGTTTGACGCGCGCATCCGTTGCTTGCACCGTTTCGTCGCCGCGCACTTCGCAGCCGGCTTCGATCAGCATCTCGACCAGCGGCTTCAGATTCTTGGCCGCGGCAGCGCGATCGACCAGCAGCGTCTCGGCCGCGCCGCAGACGCCGGTGCGGCGCATTTTTGCGTTGAGCACGATCGACTTCGCCATGGCGAGGTCGGCGCTGGCATCGACATAGACGTGGTTCACGCCTTCGAGATGCGCGAACACGGGCACGCGCGCTTCCTGCTCGACGCGCGCGACGAGGCTCTTGCCGCCGCGGGGCACGATCACGTCGATGGTGCCGTCGAGGCCCGACAGCATCATGCCGACCGCCGCGCGGTCGCGCGTCGGCACCAGCGTGATCGCAGCTTCAGGCAGGCCGGCCTCGCGCAGGCCCTGCACCAGGCAGTCATGGATCGCGCGGCAGGACCGGAAACTGTCCGAGCCGCCCCGCAGGATCACGGCATTTCCGGACTTCAGGCACAGCACGCCGGCGTCCGCCGCTACGTTCGGCCGGCTCTCGAAGATCACGCCGACGACGCCGAGCGGCACGCGCACGCGCTCGATGGTCATGCCGTTCGGCCGCTGCCAGCTCTCGGTGACGATGCCGACGGGATCGGCGATGCCGCGCACAATGCTGATACCCTCGGCCATGCTCTCGACCCGCGCCGGCGTCAGCGTCAGGCGATCGATGAAAGAGGAGGTCGCATTGCCGGAGGCGCGGGCTTCGGCGACGTCCTCGGCATTGGCGGCAAGGATCGCCGGAGCGTTTTGGCGGATCGCCCGCTCCATGGCTTCCAGCGCGCGGTTCTTCTGCTCCGGCGGCGCCAGCGCCAGCACGCGCGCAGCAGCACGGGCGCGGGTCCCGAGATCGGACATCAGCGCCTGGAGATCGGCATTGCCGTCGACGGCTTTGAGGGGGGCGGCCATGGGGAGTTCAACCTTCTGCTAAGGCGGTGTCCTAGCACGGAAATCCCGCTTTTGCGAAGGGCAGGGAGGGTATGGCTGATCTCCCTCATCGGTTGGCACCGGCCGCCGCCGGCCATCCACGACCTTTCAGGCGGTCCCAAGACCGTGGATGCCCGGTACAGGCCCGGGCATGACGGCGGGGGGCCTCCTACCCGCCCACCACCAGATCGTCGCGGTGGATCATTTCCGAGCGCCCGCTGATACCGAGAATGCTCATCACATCGGGGGAGGAGCGGCCCTTGATCCGCTCGGCGACCTCGGCATCGTAGGCGATCAGGCCGCGGCCGATCTCGCTGGTATCGGGGCCGCGCACGATCACGGCATCGCCGCGGGCGAACTGGCCCTCGACCTTGATCACGCCGGCCGGCAGCAGGCTGGCGCCGGCGCGCAGCGCGGTCACGGCGCCGGCGTCGATCGTCAGGGTGCCCTTCGGCTCCAGCGTGCCGGCGATCCAGCGTTTGCGCGAGGTGATGGGATTGGCGGGCGTCAGGAACCAGGTGCAGCGGCCGCCATCGGCGATCGCCTGCAGCGGATGCTCGATCTTGCCGGAGGCGATCAACATATGCGTGCCGCCGGTGGTGGCGATCTTGGCGGCCTCGACCTTGGTGCGCATGCCGCCGCGCGACAGCTCGGATTCAGCGTCGCCCGCCACCGCCTCGATCTCCGAGGAGATGCTCTCGACCACCGGAATGAGCTTGGCGTTCGGATTGTTCTTCGGCGGGGCGTCGTAGAGCCCGTCGATGTCGGACAGCAGCACCAGCAGGTCCGCGCTCGCCATGGTGGCGACGCGCGCGGCGAGGCGGTCGTTGTCGCCGTAGCGGATCTCGTTGGTCGCCACCGTGTCGTTCTCGTTGATCACTGGGATTGCGCGCCACTCCAGCAGCTTGCCGATGGTGGAGCGCGCATTGAGATAGCGGCGGCGCTCCTCGGTATCCCCGGGCGTGACCAGGATCTGGCCGGCACCGATGCCGTGGGCCCCGAGCACCTCGGACCAGATCCGCGCCAGCGCGATCTGGCCGACGGCGGCGGCGGCCTGGCTCTCTTCCAGCTTGAGCGGGCCGCGCGGCAGCTTGAGGCGGCTGCGGCCGAGCGCAATGGAGCCCGAGGACACGACGAGGACGTCGCGGCCCTCGCGATGCAGCTTGGCCATGTCGTCGGCGAGCGCGGCGAGCCAGGACGCCCGCACCTCGCCCTTGTCGGAGTCGACCAGCAGCGCGGAGCCGACCTTGACGACGATGCGGCGGAATTGACGGAGTTCGGGACTGGCCATGTGGGTATGTGTGTTGGCGCGCTTTGACGATCTGCTCTGCATCGGAAACGGCGGAGCGAGAGAGCGGCGCCGATGAGCCCGCTTTTGCAGCAGGACGATGGCCGGCGCAAGGCGGCCGACATGGTAAACAAACCAAGGTCGGCCTTGTCTTGGGCGCCGGCCCGGCTCTAATGCCGGCAACCAACAAAGGGTCGGAGGGGAAACGGATGGATCGCCGCAATTTCATCGCCGGAGCGCTCGGGCTGCCGCTGCTGGCGCAGGCAAATGAGGCGCAAGCGCAGGCCGGGCTGAGCAAGATCATCTTCCCGTTCGCGGCAGGCGCGGGCGGCGACACGCTGTGCCGGCTGATGGCGCAGGAGATGGCGCCGGTCCTTCAGCGGACCATCGTGGTCGAGAACCGCACCGGCGGCGACGGCCTGATCGGCATCAAGGCGGTGAGGGGTGGTAGCCCCGACGGCAGCATGGTGCTGGTGACGACCGGCCCCACCATGTTCCTGCTGCCGATGGTGGAGACGATTCCGAGCTTCGACACGGCGAAGGATTTTGTGCCTGTGTCGTTGCTGGCGCGGTTCGAATTCGCCGTTGTGATCGGTCCGGGAATCGATGCCGCCGATTTCAAGGGCTTCGTCGCGTGGCTGAAGGCGCATCCGGACAAGGCGTCGTTCGGGGTGCCGAGCAACGGCACCATCCCGCATTTCATGGGCTCCAAGCTCGAGAAGGATGTCGGCATGCCCCTGACCCGCGTGCCCTATCGCGGCAGCGCGCCGATCCTCAACGACATCATCGGCGGTCACATCTCGTTCGGCATCGTCACGTTGGCGGATGCGCTGCCGCAGCACCGCGCCAAGGGCGTGACGATCATCGCAGCGTCGAGCGCGGATCGCTCGCCGTTCGCGCCCGAGGTGCCGACGCTGAAGGAGAGCGGCATCGATCTGGTCGCGGACGCCTGGTACGGCATGTGGCTTCCCGCTGGCAGCCCGCCGGACTTCGCCAGCAAACTCGGCGCCGCCGCGAGCGCCGCACTCGCCAAGCCCGAGGTGAAGGAGAAGCTTACCGCGATCGGGCTGATCCCGGTCGGCTCGACGCCGGAAGGATTGACGCAGGAGCTCGCCGCGAACATCGCGCTGTGGCAGCCGATCGTGAAGGCGACGGGCTACAAGATCGAGAATTGACTCGCCGCTTGCGTTTCACACTCCTCCATCCACGTGCACGCGCGACTTGCCGCAAGACATCGATGCCCGGGTCAAGCCCGGGCATGACGAATGGAGAGAGAGCCTCGCTCCGCTCACTCACATCTTGGCGCGCTGGGCGATGCCATCCCTGATCGCGGCAAGCTCCGCCTCATCCCAGATGCCGATCAGCACCCCGCCCTTCACCTGCAGCTGGTTGTCCGCATAAGCCGCGATCTTCTCGCGCGGCGTGGTGATGTGGTCGTTCGGATGCAGCGCCCAGTCGAACAGCTCGGCCTGCAGCCGCGCGATGATCCCTGCACAATCCGGATCGTCGCCGCGATCCAGAAATTCCTCCGGATCGGTTTCGAGATCGTAGAGCATCGGGCGGAAGCCGGAGGCGTGGATGTATTTCCAGCGGCCGTCGAACACCATGAACAGGCGGCAGCGCTCGATCGGCTGGTTCAGCTTCAGCCGCACATCCTGCATGGCGTAGTCGTATTCGGAGAACGCGACCTTGCGCCAATCTGCTGGCGTCGGCCCGCGCAGCAGCGGCAGCAGCGAGCGTCCCTCGAGGATGTGGCCCGGCACCTTGCCGCCGAAATAGTCGACGAAGGTCGGCGCGAGATCGATCGCCTCGACCAGCGCATCGCTGCGCGTGCCGCGCGTGGCGTCGGCCTCCTGCGAGGGGTCGATGACGATCAGCGGGATTTTTGCCGACTGCTCGTGAAACAGATCCTTCTCACCCATCCAGTGATCGCCGAGGTAATCGCCGTGATCGGAGGTGAACACGATCATGGTGGTGTCCAGCAGGCCGCGCGCCTCCAGGAATTTCATCAGCACGCCCATCTGGTCGTCGATCTGGGTGATCAGGCCCATATAGGTCGGGATCACCTTCTCGCGGGCCTCGTCGCGTGCCATGTTGCGGGAGTAGCGCATGTCCATGTAGGCGCCGAACACCGGATGCGGATTCTGCCGCTCGCGCATCGAGCGGATCACCGGGATCATGTCGTCAGGCGAATACATGCTGGCGTAGGGCTCGGGCGCGATATAGGGCCAATGCGGCTTGATGTAGGACAGATGCAGGCACCACGGCCGCCCGTCGGTCTCGGCCTCGCTGATGAAGTCCATCGCGCGGCGCGTCATGTAGGGCGTCTCGGAATGCTCGTCCGGCACGCGCGCGGCCTTGTCGGCATGCACCAGCAGCCAGCCGTTCTGCAGGGAGCCATCGTCTGCCGCGCCAGAATTGGCCCAATGCTCCCAGGGATTGGTCGCTTCGAATCCCTGTTGGCGCAGATAGTCGTCGTATTTCGGGCGCGGCCGGCCCGCCGGATGCAGGCCGTCGTCGCGCTCATAGGGCTCGAAGCCGCATTCGGCGACATGCACGCCGATGACAGATTCCGGCGGGATGCCGAGCGCCTTCATGCCTTCGAGATCGGGCGCCATGTGGGTCTTGCCGACCAGCACATTGCGCACGCCGATCTTCTTGAGGTGATCGCCGAGCGTGGGCTCGCCGACGCGCAGCGGCCAGCCGTTCCAGTGCGAGCCGTGCGAGCGCATGTAGCGGCCCGTGTAGAACGACATCCGCGACGGTCCGCAGATCGGCGACTGCACATAGGCCTTGCTGAACAGCACGCCGCGCTTCGCCATGGCGTCGATGTTCGGTGTCTTCAGCGTGGGATGGCCGGTGCAGCCGAGATAGTCATAGCGAAGCTGGTCGCACATGATCCAGAGAACGTTCTTCGCGCGCGCCATGCTTCCTCGCTCCGGCATTTCTTGATGTGCCGGATGCTGCGCTATCAATGGCGCGAAGACAACCTCTGCCGGAGGGAGAGGCGGGGAGAGAGCGTCGCTCGACGACGGCCTAGGCCGACCACGGCTCCGCTTCGGCCGCGCTCTTGGCCTTGGCCGAAACCGGGGCCTCGCCGATCACCGCGACGAGGGCGCGCAGGGCTTCCTTGACGCCGTCGCCGGTGATCGCTGACATCAGCAGCGGCGTCTTCTTGGCGGCGCGCTTCAAGCGCTCTTTCTGCTTCTTGAGTTCGTCCGGCTCGACCGCGTCGATCTTGTTCAGCGCGACGATCTCGATCTTGTCGGTGAGCTGGCCGCCATAGGCGTCGAGCTCCTTGCGCACCGTCTTGTAGGCCTTGCCGGCGTGCTCGCAGGTTGCGTCGATCAGGTGCAGCAGCACACGGCAGCGCTCGACGTGACCGAGGAAGCGGTCGCCGAGGCCGGTGCCTTCATGGGCGCCTTCGATCAGGCCGGGAATGTCCGCCAGCACGAATTCGCGGCCATCGACGTTCACGACGCCGAGCTGCGGATGCAGCGTGGTGAAGGGATAGTCGGCGATCTTCGGCCGCGCCGCGCTGACCTTGGACAGGAAGGTCGACTTGCCGGCATTGGGCATGCCGACGAGGCCGGCATCGGCAATCAGCTTCAGCCGCAGCCAGATCCAGCGCTCTTCGCCGGGCTGGCCAGGATTGGCGTTGCGCGGCGCGCGGTTGGTCGAGGTCTTGAAATGCGCGTTGCCGAAGCCGCCATTGCCGCCCTCGGCCAGCACGAACTTCTCGCCGACCTCGGTGAAGTCGTGGATCAGGGTCTCGCGATCCTCGTCGAAGATCTGCGTGCCCATGGGCACCTTCAGCACGATGTTCTTGCCGTTGGCGCCGTGGCGGTCCGAACCCGAGCCGTTTTCGCCCTTCTGGGCCTTGAAATGCTGCTGGTAGCGGTAGTCGATCAGCGTATTGAGGCCGTCGGCGACCTCGATGATGACATTGCCGCCGCGGCCGCCATTGCCGCCGGAGGGACCGCCGAATTCGATGAACTTCTCGCGGCGGAACGCCACGCAGCCGTTCCCGCCGTCACCGGAGCGGATATAGACCTTTGCTTCGTCGAGGAATTTCATGGGCCATAGGTAGGCCAGCAGGTCTCCTGCGGCAACCCGGAGAGACCCGCAAAAGGGGCGAATTTCCGCGAATTGCGGCCCTTGCTTAACCCGCCGGCCGGCGTCGGATCAGGAATTTCTGCAGTCCCTCCAGCACCAGCTCCTTGCGCTGGTTGAACACGGTGCTGCGGAGTGTCACCGCACCGGTGGTGCGGCCCGGCACCAGCTCGGTGACCTCGAGTGCGGGGTAGATGGTGTCGTCGGCGTAGACGGGCTTGAGGAACCGGCTCGACTGTTCGAGGAAGCCGACCAGGGACTCCTCGACCATGAACGGAAACAGGCCGGCGCCGGGCGCGGTGTGGATCAGGGTCTGGAAGCCGTGCGCCAGCAGATGCGGCATGCCGCGGCTGCGGCAATATTCGACGTCGTAGTGCACGGGATGGGTGTCGCCGCTCGCGGTCTGGAACGCGGCGAAGATCGCCGAGGTCTGGGTCCGGCTCGGGATCACGAAGCGTTCGCCGACGACGAAATCCTCGAACCAGCGTTGCGCCGGGATCATGCGGTGCCGGGAAGGATCGAAGTCGCTCATGCCATGCTCTCTGCTCGTGGTCGGCTTATCGCTACCGCGGCGCGAAGACTGCGACAATCCGGTCAATTCGTCTTGCGTGGGCTTGTCGCGGGCGCCAGCGTCATTAAAACGACCGCAAGCGACTCTCTTCGCCGGTTTCCGACGCTCTCTCACCGTCATTGCGAGGAGCGAAGCGACGAAGCAATCCAGACTGCCGCTGCGGAGACAGTCTGGATTGCTTCGCTTCGCTCGCAATGACGAGCCCAAACTCAACGCGTGGCAATGCCCCTCTTCAAGAACCTCTCCGCCTATGACGATCGCTCCGCGCGCCTTGCCGGCATCGGGCTGATGGTGCTGTCGATCTTCATGTTCTCGTTCGGCGACGCCATGGGCAAGTTTCTGGTGGGCACCTATTCGGTGGGGCAATTGCTGTTCCTGCGCGCCTGCGCGGCGCTGCTGCTGCTGTCGCCGCTGATCTGGACGCAGCGTCACCAGTTCCTGCAGCTGGAGCGGCCGGGCCTGCAGCTGTTTCGCGTCGTGCTCTCGACTCTCGAGGTCGCCGCCTTCTTCCTCGCGACCGTCTATCTGCCGCTTGCCGACGTCATCACCTATTATCTCGCCGGGCCGATCTTCGTCACCGCGATGTCGGCGATCTTCCTAGGCGAGAAGGTCGGCTGGCGGCGCTGGACTGCGATCCTGATCGGCTTCTGCGGCGTGCTGATCGCGCTGCGGCCGTCGGCGCAGACCGTCAGCCTGCCGGCGCTGATCGCGCTCGGCGGCAGTCTTTCTTTCGCGACATTGATGCTGATCACGCGCAGCCTGCGCAAGACGCCCGACATCGTGATGGCGTCCTCGCAATTCGTCGGCACCTTCACGCTCGGCGCGGTGCTGTCGGCCTTCAACTGGGTGCCGCCGACGCCGGGCAGCCTGGTGATCTTCGCGACGGCCGGGCTGATCTCGGTGACGGCGCTGTTCTGCGTCAATCGCTCGCTGAAGCTGGCGCCGGCCAGCGTCGTGGTGCCCTATCAATATTCGATGATCGTGTGGGCGGTGATCTTCGGCTTCGTCGTGTTCGGCGACGTGCCGTCGATCGCCACGCTCGTCGGCGCCGCCATCATCATCGGCGCCGGGTTCTACATCTACTTGCGCGAGCGCGATCTCGGGCGGGCCGGCGGAGACGTGAATCCGCCGGCGTAGGCCCTACCTCACCCGTCGCGCGCTGCTCCAGCTCTTCAACGACGACCACACCCCGCGCGAGAGGCGGAAGCAGTCGACCGGCGTCGAGGAGCCCAGCGCCAGGAAACGGTGCAGCTGCACGCCGCTCCACTGGAAGCCGCACTTCTCCAGCACGTTGCGCGAGGCCGGGTTGGTGACGCGCGCGCCGGCATAGAGGTGCTCGTCCTCGAATTCCTCGAAGAAGAAGTCGATCGCGCCGCGTGCGGCTTCGGTGGCATAGCCGCGGCCCCAATGCTCGACGCCGAGCCAGTAGCCGAGCTCGGCATTGCCCGGCGTCGAGCAATCGATGCCGACCATGCCGACCGGCCCTGAATCGTGCTCGATCAGGAATACGGTCTCGCTGCCGAGCGAGGCGGTGGCGCGGATGAAGGCGATGGCGTCGTCCTGCGAATAGGGATGCGGCAGGCGGCGGGTGTTTTCGGCGACGCGGCGGTCGTTGGCGAGCCGGGCGATGGTCTTCACGTCGGCCAGCGTCGGCCGCCGCAAGGTCAGCCGTTCGGTGGCGACGACGCTGGGTCTCGCCTCGGCCAGGGTCGCGCTCGAGAAATCCTGCAACATGTCCGGCTCCGTGAAAGTCACTAAGTCAAAGTGAGCAAGTCAAAAGAAAAGGGAGGCCGGTTTCCCGCCTCCCCCTTGGAGCCTTCGATCTCTTGCGATCTCAAGGACTCCGCCGGTTTGGTAGGACCCGGCGGACTCCGATGTTGATCCGCCGTCTATTCAGCCGCCTCTGCGAGCGGGAGCACCGATACGAAAGTGCGGCCGTTGGCTTTGGCCTGGAACGTGACGCGACCCTCGATCTTGGCGAACAGAGTGTGGTCCGTGCCCATGCCGACATTAAGGCCGGGATGCCAGGTGGTGCCGCGCTGACGTGCGATGATGTTGCCGGGAATCACGACTTCGCCGCCGAACGCCTTGATGCCGAGGCGCTTGCCCTTGGAATCGCGTCCGTTGCGCGATGAACCGCCTGCTTTTTTGTGAGCCATGGTTCGTCTCCGAAATCCTGCGCAAGATGATGCGCTTGTCTAGATCAATTCCTTGACGGAATCATTTCAAAATTTCTCACGCATCAATTCGTGAATTGGCGTGATCGATTTCGCGTTACTCGGCGGCTTCCGCTGCCGGCTCCTTCGCCACCTTCTCCCGCTTCGGACGCGGGCCCTTGGTGGGCTTGGCGCCGTCGGTCAGGATCTCGGAGATGCGGACCACCGTGATCTCGTCGCGATAGCCGCGCTTGCGGCGCGAATTCTTGCGGCGGCGCTTCTTGAACGCGATGATCTTGGGGCCGCGCTTGTGGTCGAGCACCTCGACCGCGACGGACGCGCCTGCGACCGTCGGAATGCCCAGCACCGGCGTGTCGCCGCCGACCAGCAGCACGTCATTCAGCTGGATGATCGAGCCGACTTCGCCTTCGATCTTGCCTACTTCGAGAACATCATCCGGCACGACGCGGTATTGCTTGCCGCCGGTTTTGATGACTGCGAACATCGTTTTTTCTCCGTGTTCAATCCCGGCCTCGTGACGGATTGTCAGGGGCCGGCTTTTTGTCAGTCGCTATGGGTTACTTGCGAGTTTTGTGCGGGCGGGAGTTATCCCTTTGAAAAACCACGCAAAAACAAGCGGCGCGAGAAACGCCCCGCGCCGGTTGTGGGACTTATAGCCGCCGGCTGCGAAGAGTCAAGGAAAAGCCGGCGAAAAGCGCCCGGATTTGAAGCATTTGGCCCAGCCTGCGGCATTCCGCCAAATCGCCTGCGGCTTTGCAACAAACCGGTTCCCCCGCCGTTGTCCCGGCCGGAACAGCAAGCGGGCAAGGGCTATCATGGCAACGGAAGAACTGGTCAAGACGACGACGGGCATTGCCCATCACGGCGCCGAGCGGCTGCCGTCGGTGGACGTCGACAGCTTCAACATCGAGATGAAGGACGAGGACGGTTTCCTCGGCGACCGCGCCAGCAAGGGCGCGTTCCGCGACATGCTCGACCGCTGGCGCAAGCCGCTGCGCAAATCCGGCGAGGACCCGTTCGGCGACGAGCCCTCGGAAGACATCAGCAAGAAGACCCTGGATGCCATCCTGGCCGGTGACGACATCAAGGCGACCGCCCTGGTCCACAGCGCGATCGAGGAGTTCGCCCAGGAGCTCGCCTATGTCACGCGGCGTTTCCTCAAGACCAAGGCCTGGGCCAAGACCGAGCGCATCGTCGTCGGCGGCGGCTTTCGCGACTCCAAGCTCGGCGAGCTCGCCATCGCGCGCACCGAGATCATCCTCAGGCACGAGGAGCTCAAGATCGAGATGGTGCCGATCCGGCATCATCCGGACGAAGCCGGCCTGATCGGCGCGCTGCATCTGGCACCGTCGTGGATCTTCGAGGCCCATGACAGCATCCTCGCCGTCGACATCGGCGGCACCAACATCCGCTGCGGCCTGGTCGAAACCGGCTGGAAGAAGGCCAAGGACCTCTCGAAGGCTAAGGTCGTGCACTCCGAACTGTGGCGCCATGCCGACGACGAGCCGACCCGCGAAGGCGCGGTGAAGCGGCTCACCAAGATGCTGAAGGGGCTGATCACCGAGGCCGACAAGGAAGGCTACAAGCTCGCGCCGTTCATCGGCATCGCCTGCCCCGGCGTCATCAACGCCGACGGCTCGATCGAGAAGGGCGCGCAGAACCTGCCGGGCAATTGGGAGAGCAGCAAGTTCAACCTGCCGGCGAGCCTGATCGAGGGCATCCCCGTCATCGGCGAGCACGACACCGCGATCCTGATGCACAATGACGGCGTGGTGCAGGGCCTCTCCGAAGTGCCGTTCATGCAGGACGTCGATCGCTGGGGCGTGCTCACCATCGGCACCGGCCTCGGCAACGCCCGCTTCACCAACCGCCGCAAGGAGAACGGCAAGGACAAGGACCCCGCCGACAACGGCAAGAAAAAGGGCAAGGACAGCAAGAAGGACGACTAGCGGCCATGGTCGATTGGCCACACACCGCTGCCGGCCTGCCCCGGAGCAGGGCCCTCGCAGAGGGAAGCGATGTCGCCCGCGGCCATCCGTCGAGACGCCCGCCTTTGGCGGGCCCTCAGGATGAGGACACGGCGCGTTTCGCCGGTTTAAGCCTGGTTCCGATCGCCGCTGAGCCTCATCCTGAGGAGACCGCCACCGGGTCCGCGCAAAGCGCGGCCCGATGACAGGCTCCGCGGTCGTCGCGAAGGATGAGGCGCGCGCTCGGCTCGCGCCGTCGGTCTCCCAGCGCCGCTCCCGGGTAACCTTGACCGGTTAGGTTAAGGACCGGATTGCATTGCGGCACGCCCCCCGCACGCTAGGGTCGAATCGTCGCCTCACCTGGCCGGCGAAGCCGCCCTTCCCAGCCAGTATTTCAATGAGCGGCACCGGGACCGCCAGTGTTTACCGCGTCTGGCGGTCCCACCCCGTTTTGTCGAACATGCGATGAATCTCAGTGCCCGCCCCAAAAGCGGTGCGCCCCTCTCCCGCTCGCGGGAGAGGTTGGGGAGAGGGTGTCTCCACATTGAGGTTCTCGAATCGGACTCCACCTCGCGCCCGACAAAACCGCTTTAAATCGTCAATCGAACCGCCTTTCCCCCGCCTTCGCGCCCGGAAGCGCCGGACAGAAGCCAAAACACCCAGCTGATTTTCCCCTCTCCCGCCTTGTCTGGCCCGCCATCCTCGCCTATTAACGCCCCCAACCACAGGGGCCCTGCTCCTTCCATGGCGCCTTTAGGAGAGGTGGCAGAGTGGTTGAATGCACCGCACTCGAAATGCGGCATAGGTGCAAGCCTATCGGGGGTTCGAATCCCTCCCTCTCCGCCATACGATTGGTCGAAGCTACCGCCGAATTGCTGGGACAGGCCGCTGATTTTCCCGAGCAGGATTTTAGTGGCTTCATGAATCGTACTGTCGATTCGAATCCTTCTCGTGCCGCCACTCCATCAGAATCGTCTCGTACTTGGAGGTGCAGACTGGCCGAAGAATTCGGCTGTTCTCCGCCTTTTTGCGTGGAGAGCCACAGGGAGTTCATGGTCGCATCGAAGAGCGCCGCATGAGCGGCTTCTATCTCGGAAGCGATGTCTTCTCCCTGACGCTTCAGTTTTGGCGCAAGGGGAAGCTTAAATGGCGAGTAACGCGGCACGTACACGAAATCCGTGTGCGTTAGAAATTGTTCGTGGTATCAAAGAGAGTGCCTTGGAGGTTGGGCATGCACCTTATGTTCGGCGACGAGGCTGATAAAGACGCCGCTAAAGACAAGCGGTTCTTCGTTTATGGAGCGATATTTGTCCCTTCGAATTCGATCTCTGCGCTCCACGCCGAAGTTGAGCGTCTACGTACTGCTGCGGGGATGTTGGGGACTGACACATTAAAGTCAGGCACTAACACCAAGCCAAGCGGTATGGTCAACAATACACATAAGCAGCTCAAAATCGACGTAACGAACGCGGCCCTTGAAAAGGGCAACGTAAAGCTATGTGTTCAGGTTACCCTTCACGATCTCGCCCGAAATCTGAGCCATGACGATCGCATTCTCTATGGCGCGAACACTATTCTAGCCAAATTCAATCAGTTTCTGGCGGCGCAAAATTCCCATGGATTTGCGGTTATGGATCGCATCCCCGTTTCTAATCCATACGACTACCTGAAGGAAAAATTCCAGGTCGGTTTGACGCAAGGGGGAAAGCCGATTGGTCGTCTTGATCGAGTTTTGGGGTTTTCGCATGGAGCTGACGGCACCTCTCACTTGTGCTCTGTCTGCGACATTTTGCTGGGGTCGTTTCGCTACTGCGTCAACGATCCCAAAAACGAGAATGTCGCGTTGGAGATGTTTCCAAAACTCATGCAAATGATGTGGAGGGGGCGACGGGACGGACAAGAAACATCCCGAGAATTCGGGCTATGCTTTCGTCCCATCAAGATTGAAGCAGCAAAATATCAAGCCGAATATGAGGCATTAGAAACTCGATTGCAGGGATATCTCAATGGCGCGAAATCCGGGGGCTGATTCGCCGGACGTGAAGTCCTGGGTAAAAACGCAAGAAGCGATCCTGGACGTTGAGGATATGATCGCAATGCTCAGAGAGCGGTTGAGCAAGGATCCTGGCAACCCAGCTCTTTCCGCGGAGGATGAAAGATACTCTAAGATTTATGAAAAGCTGGCGGCCGAGACGCGAGAGATCGAGAAAACTATTGCTGCCGATCAGCTTGATGAACTCAAGTCTGAGCGGGATTCCGAAATGCAGAGGCGAAGACTGGTTGGGCAGCGACTTGGCAATAAGTAGATAGTTTCGCATGTTATGGCGTCGGCGGTTTCGCGCCCTCGCCTTTGTTCGGTGCGGTGGCGTCGTGCAATCTCAAGCCCTCTGATATGATATCCATTCCGTAATACGTGAATGGGCAAAGGTGCATCCTTGACTGTCATCAAAGAGCGATGACCATCGCACAACCGAGTAACTGGCCGCAATGCAACCAGTAATGCTCGCGAACTTACAATTCAAAAGCGGACAACAAGGCCCCGCTCGTACGAACCCAGTTGTAAACGGAACTGCTAATGGCAAACGAACGGAAGACAGAAGCTTTGGTCCGCGACAAGCTGCGGATCCTTGGGTACAACGAGCCAGATAACGGGATCACGGTCGAAGAGCAAAAGTCCGAGATAGCCAAGGTTCGAACCTTACTGTCTAAGGCAAGCAAAAACACCAAGGGCAACGCGGGCTACCCTGAGTTCATCATCTCAAATCGTAAGGATAGTGCATTTCTCATCCTAATCGAATGCAAGCCCGACGTTAAGAAGCATGAAAGTGCTGCGCGAGATCGACCGGTCGAATACGCTGTCGATGGTGTGTTGCACTACGCGAAGCACCTTGCCAAGCACTACACCGTTCTCGCAATCGGCGTGAGTGGTAGCACGGCCAGCTCGATGAAAGTGTCAAATTTTCTAGTGCCAGCCGGCGGTTCGGACGTCAAAGAGCTAGTCAACGAGTCGGGCCTCATCGTCGAAGGAATCATTCCATACGATGACTACTATCGTTTAGCGTCGTTTGACCCAGACGTAGCAAAGAAGCGTCACTCAGATCTGCTGGCCTTCTCGAAAGAACTTCATGAGCTGATTTGGACGAAAGCAAAAATTTCAGAGGAAGATAAGCCGCTTTTAGTTAGTGGTACTTTGATCGCGCTGATGAATGCTCCCTTCATGAAAACATTCAGCGAATTGCCAGCCGAAGATGTCCAAGAGGCCTGGCTGGGCGCCATAAAGAAGGAGTTGGATAAGGCCGATATACCGCAGGCTAAGAAAGATACGATGCGTCAGCCTTATTCGACAATCGCGGTGCATCCCAATTTAGGCAAGCCTGATAGTAAGACGGCCAAGGAGTACCCGGACGGTGTATTTAAGGAGATCATTTCGCGAATTTGCGAGAATGTTTGGCCTTACATTAACGTCTATCACGATTTCGATGTAGTGGGGCAGTTCTACGGTGAATTCCTAAAATACACTGCCGGAGACAAGAAGGCGCTCGGTATCGTATTAACGCCACGCCACGTTGCCGAACTATTCTCGTTGATTGCAAACGTAGGGCCGGAGTCCAAAGTACTCGACATTTGCGCCGGTACAGGTGGCTTTCTCATCTCTGCTATGCAGCAGATGCTGAAAAAGGCGTCGACCGAAAAAGAGCGTACAGACATTAGAAAGAACAGGCTCATAGGTATCGAAAATAACCCAAAAATGTTCGCCCTAGGCCGCCAGTAACATGATCTTGCGGGGTGACGGTAAAGCGAATCTGCACCAAGCAAGTTGCTTCGATGACGCCGTCATAGCTGCGGTCAAGAGCCTGAAGCCCAATGTTGGGATGCTGAATCCTCCGTATGCCCAATCGAAGAGCGATGCTGAGCTTCACGAGCTCTACTTTGTTAAACAGATGTTGGACACTCTGGAAGAGGGGTCCATGGGCATTGGCATAGTACCGATGTCCTGCGCAATTTCGCCGAACGCTGTCCGAGATGAATTGATGAAACATCATACGCTGGATGCCGTCATGTCGATGCCGCAAGAATTGTTTTATCCCGTGGGTACCGTAACCTGCGTCATGGTCTGGATCGCTGGGAAGCCGCACAGCAAGTCGAACCGAAAAACTTGGTTCGGATTCTGGAGAGATGATGGATTTGTCAAAACCAAGCACAAGGGACGGATCGACCAAAACGGCTCCTGGTCGAGCATCCGCGACGCTTGGGTAACAATGTATCGTAATCGCGAAGTCCACCCGGGCAAAAGCGTGATGCAAGCGGTCACCGCAGCTGACGAGTGGTGCGCAGAGGCCTACATGGAAACGGACTATTCCCTCCTCACGCATTCAGATTTCGAAAAAGTGGTCCAAAGCTACTCGCTGTTCAAGCTCTTTGGCCGAGACAATAACCAGACTTCAAGCGAAGCTGGCGATGACGAAGATTAAAGACTTGTTCAATCTGGACTACGGACACAGCTTAGAACTCAATCGGCTTGAGCAGGTTACCTCGGGGGAGGGAGTCAATTTCGTTGGGAGGGCGGCGCGAAATAACGGCGTGACGGCTCGTGTGAAAGTCATTCCGGGCCTATCGCCAAGTCCGGCAGGCGTCATCACCGTCGCGCTCAATGGCCAAGGTGGTGCTGGCGTGGCGTTTTTGCAGCCGTTTCCGTTCTATAGCGGTTTCCACGTCATGGTGCTGACGCCCAAAAAATCCATGACTGAGCAGGAAAAGTTGTGGTGGGTTATGTGCATCACCGCAAACAGGTTTCGCTTCGGGTTTGGTCGTCAAGCAAATCGTACATTGAAAGACTTAAACCTGCCGGCGCTTAAAGACATGCCGCCTTGGGTCAAGGCTGTGGACACCGATTGCTACAAGGGAGCTGAGTTGCCTGCCACAGCAAACGTGGTAGAGCTGCAGAACACGGCGGGCTGGAAACCGTTTAAGCTTCAGGATCTTTTTGACATAAGAAAAGGGCAGCGCCTAACTAAGGCGAACATGCTTCCTGGAAGTACTGCATACGTCGGAGCGTCTGATACGGCGAATGGCGTAACAGCTCGCATTGCGCAAGCGGCTATTCACCAAGCCGGAACTATCAGCGTGAGCTACAACGGCTCTGTCGCGGAGGCGTTCTACCAGCCTGACCCTTATTGGGCCACTGATGACGTCAACGTGCTATATCCAAAGCAGTTTCAACTGACGCCATCTGCAGCGTTGTTCATCTGTGCGTTACTGCGCCTGGAGAAGTATCGCTTCAACTACGGACGCAAGTGGCACATGGAGAGAATGCGCGAGTCCACCATCCGACTTCCAACGACGCCAGATGGAAAGCCCGACTGGGCTTACATGGAGCAATACATTCAAAGCCGACCCTATAGCTCCCAGCTGTGACGGGCGACAATGGCGAGAATTGCGGGGTCTGGTGCAAAGCGTCGGGATAAACTAAAGTCCGGGCCAACGTAGACTGCGCAACTCGATCGCCATCGAAGATCCGGCCAGACCCCTGCCGGTGGGAGTTCTCGCAAGAATGACATCTTGCTCTCGTTTTGCCCGGCGGAGCACCTGATTTTGCTCCTTCGCGAGCTGGCGTGCCACGTCGCCAGCCGCTGGTTGGCGTGCGCGATGCCCGTGCGCCCGCTAATGCGCGGCGATGCCGCGCTGTAGATCGCCAGCTTGGTGCGTGTGCTTTCCTCGACGAGGCAACGGGACTGTCTTGTCCAGTGCCTTAGCGGCAATGGACACCTAGCCGTTGGTGGGCGAGGCCCGCGACGAGGCCGGGGTCAGCGAGGGCGGCGGCCGACGCCTCGGAGAGCCTGCCCGTAATTCGTACCGGTCCCGGCCGGGACCGAAACTCAGGGCGGAGCCGACAATCGACGTCCTGGGTATGCCCGCCGTCGACCCGGACTTCGGATCTACCGCAATGTTGGCAGTGTGCTCTTGTTTTGCCCGACGAAGCAAATGACGCGTAGCATTCCGAGTTACCGCCTGCGCCGCTAGAAACCCAATTCCGCCCCTCCTAACCCCTTGATCTTCCTACCCCCGTCTACTGTGCATGGGGTTGTTTTCGCAAATTTTGCTATCCCATGGCACAAGCCCGCGAGCGTAACCTAACCGCAACCGCCTTTCTCCCCGCCCGTCGTCCCCCACCAAGCGAGACCATCATGCACTCTTCCGCCACCGGCTGGGGCAACGGGCTGCTCGGCGTCATCATCTTCAGCGGCTCGCTGCCGGCGACGCGGGTTGCGGTCGGCGGGTTCTCGGCGCTGTTCCTGACCTCGGCGCGCGCGGTCATCGCGGCGCTGATCGGGCTGGCCGTGCTCGGCCTGCTCAGGCAGGCGCGGCCGCAAGCCAAGGATCTCGCCTCGCTTGCCATCGTCGCGATCGGCGTCGTGGTCGGCTTTCCGCTGCTGACGGCGCTCGCGCTGCAGCACATCACCTCGGCCCGGTCGATCGTCTTCATCGGCCTGTTGCCGCTGTCGACCGCGATCTTCGCCGTGCTGCGCGGCGGCGAGCGGCCGAAGCCGCTGTTCTGGCTGTTCGCCGGTCTCGGCAGCGCCACGGTGGCCGGCTTCGCTTTGTCGAACGGCGGTGCGGCCTCGCTCACCGGCGATCTGCTGATGGTCGCCGCGATCGTGCTGTGCGGCCTCGGCTATGCCGAAGGCGCCGCGGTGTCGCGCCGGCTCGGCGGCTGGCAGGTGATCTCCTGGGCGCTGCTGCTCGCGCTGCCGCTGATGGTGCCGCTCGCGATGCTCACCTGGCCGGCCGATTGGAGCGGCGTCAGCGTGTCCGCCTGGATCGGGCTCGCTTATGTCTCGATCTTCAGCATGTTCGTCGGCTTCATCTTCTGGTACCGCGGGCTCGCGCTCGGCGGCATCGCGCGCGTCGGCCAGCTGCAACAGCTGCAGCCGTTCTTCGGCCTCGCGCTCGCCGGCCTCCTGCTGCACGAGCCCGTCGCGTGGAGCATGATCGTCGCAACCATCCTCGTGGTCGCCTGCGTGTTTTTCGCGCGACGGTATGCGTGAGGTTTTTGCCTCACGCCTGCCCCATCACTGTCTTCGTCAGCGCGCCCTTGGCGAATTTCTTCAGCGGCATCGGCTTGCCGAACAGGAATCCCTGCACGAGGTCGAAGCCGAGCTCGTTGGCGGCGACGAGGTCGGCGCGGCTCTCCACCCCCTGCGCCACGCTGCGCGCGCCAAAGCCCTGCGCGAGCTCGACGATGTGCCGGCACACCGTGCGCTTCAGCCGGTCGCCGCCGCTGCCGGTGACGAATTGCCGGTCGGCCTTCAGCTTGACGAAGGGAATCCTGTCCAGCTCCATCAGCGCCGGCCAGTTGGCGCCGAGATTATCGATCGACAGGCCGATATTGTGCAGGCCGACCTCGCGCGCCACTTCCGTCAGGTGATCGAGATCGCGGATCGCCTCCTCGCTGTCGATCTCGACCGTCAGACCGCCGAAGGCCGGATGCGTCGGCACGCGGCGGCAGAGATCGCGCACCGCCTGCGGCTCCTTCAGATAGGACGCGGGCAAATTGATCGAGAGATCGACCGGGCTTTGGTGCTCCAGCAGATAGTGCCAGTCCTGGATGGCGCGATCGATCACGAATTCGGACAGCGCGCGCAGATGCGGATCGTGCTCCTCGGGAATGAAATAGGCCGGCGGCACCACGCCCCAGGTCGGATGCCGCATCCGCACCAAGGCCTCGGCGCCGCTGCGGACCAGCGTGCGCGCGTCGATCTTGGGCTGGTACCAGAGCTCGAGCCAGCCGGCATGCAGGGCCTCGCCGACATGCACGGCCGGGCTCGGCGCCGGCTCCTCCGGCAGCAGCATCGCGATGCGCTCGCGCAGCGTCTCCGCCGCAAAGGGCGTGGTCAGCGGCGGCAGCATCGCAAGGCCATATTCCTCGCCGACCTGCCGCACCGCCTTGACGATGATCGACTCGCGCGCGCCGACGGCGAGAACCTTGCCGGCGAACGCCTCGCGCACCAGGACCTCCAGGAATCGCCCCGGCTCGATGCCGTCGGCGGCGACGCCGAGCAGGATCAGGTCGGGCAATTCGGTGGTCAGCACCGCCTGCAGCTCGTCCGAGCTGGCGCATTCGCTGGTGACGAAGCCGAGATCCTCCAGCACCTCGCTGAGGAAAGCGCGCAGATGCCGCTTGCTGTCGGCCACGCAGGCGCGCGGCGTCACCTTTCGCCGTCCGAAGGTCACAGGCCTTCGTCCGACGAGTTCAACCATCCCATCGTTCATCGCAACACCACTCCCGTTCCGTGACGGTTTCTTAGACGGCGAGCGTGGGTCCAAATAAGGAGAGCTTCACATCTTCACTGGATTATCTGGGTAACCTTAAACCCCTCAATTCGAGCTAAGCTTTCGGCAAACTCTTTGCAAAGACGGCGCATCGATGAAGGCAAAGCGCCCAAGGCTGCAGGCGCCTGCGCAAATTTTTGTCGTGTGACGTCGCGCTCGCGGCTTGCGGACGAAAGCGGGCCAGCGATGACGCGCTGTGCCTTTTCGAAGCACCGGGGACGCCGCCGAAAGATTAATCGCCGTCGCTGTTTTGTCCGGATTGCGGCCGTCGAACGCGTTCACGCAAAGTGTGAACCGCATCACACGCGGGCTGCTGCAGCTGCGCTATTGCTCGTCACAGTCGGTGGTGGGCTGTGTCGAGGATTTACGACGATGACGATGCGGCGAATGATGTTCTGGTGGTTCAGGGTGGTGATGTCGGGGCGATTTCTCGATCGCTTCCTGTGCCTGCCGCGCGCGCATTAAAGCATGATCCAAAAGCGGGCGGCGGTGTTCCGCAAAGATCATGCTCGAACGATAAACTGACGCGCGAGCTCAGGTCTGCCCGATCAGTTTGCGAAACGCCGCCGCGCCGTCCTGCACCGCGTCGCGGCCCTTCCAGGCGAGATAAGTCAGCTTGCCGCCGAGCGTGTCGTGGCTGCGCAGCCGGCGAGAGCCGAGGATGTGGCCGACATTGGACGGGAAGCGGGCCACCTCGGCGGACACCAGCGCCGCGATCGCGTCCATCAATTGCTGCAGCCGGTTTCCCCATTCGGAGCCCTCGATGCCGTCGATGCGCACCCTGAGGGCATATTCGGTGTCGTAGATCTCGGCGAGCAGATCGCGGGCGACCAGCACCCGGTTGTTCCGGAGCGCGATCCGAAGCGCGAGGCGCTTGTCGTCGAGCCGGTCGAGCACCATGTGGACGACGCAGGCATAAGGCGTCGCGGCAATATCGGCGGCGCTCTTGCTCGCGGCCGCCTTGGTGGCGAGACGCGTCAATTGCCAGAATGTCGTCAGGCGCCGCGCCACCAGCGTCAGCGCGAAGGGCAGTGCCTCGGCATGCGCCTTCCTGAAGGCGTCGAGCTGCGCGGTGATCTGGGCAACCCGGCCGTCGTCGAACTTCGCGATCTTCTCAGGCAGCTTTTCGTTGAATGCCGTCAGCGCATTGCCGGCGCGCAGCACCTGCTGCATCTTCCTGACGTCGTCGAAGGCGCTGCGCGAGGCCGTGTATTGCGCGAGCTTGGCGCGCGCGAACTCGGTGCTCTCCGCGGAGGCGAAGGTGTTCTCCAGCACCTTGACCACCTTGGTCTGGAACGTCGAGGCGACCTTCAGCACTTCCTTCGGATTGTTGGCGGCAACCTGGTCGTTGATCGCCTTGATGTAGTCGCGAGCCATGGTCGGCAGCAGGTCGCGGCAGATCCATTCCCAGATCGGCGTCAGCGTGTTGCGCGAGATCCTCCCCATGTTGGGGTGCTCGGGCGCGCCGTCGATCAGGAACAGCTCGAGCGGCGCGAAGAAATAACGCGACGGGCTGGTGGCGCGCGCCTGGGTCGATCCGTCCTTGCGAAACTCGGCGCGCAGCCGCGACTGAATCTCGGACGAGCCGGGCATGTCGATGCCGCACAGCTCGAGCCGCTCGAGTTCGCTGAGCAGACAGCTGCGCGACAGCGGCGTCAGCCTCTGCAGGAATTCGGACAGCCGGTCGATTTCGTCCATGGCACGCAATCTTTTGCAGCGTTTCCCGCGGTGTTGCGGGTCCAATGCGTGGAGGCATTTGCGCGCTCTCAAGTTCCCCCAAGAGAAGCAAGTCTCTGTTAATTTATCCGTAAAACCCGGGGCGGCGGCGGGGCCAGGGCCGGCGGTTAAGGATGATCTGCCGGCCAAGCCAGTTTTTTGGCTGAAAACTCAACCCCTGCATGGTCGGGAGAAACGCAACGCAAGCACAAATTGTGCCTACGTCGCGACTTCAGCGCAAAACCGACAAAATCACCGTAGTCATACGGAGCAAAAAGTTAACCACAGACTGCCCCCGGTTCCGCTAAATGAGTGACATGGGGTCACAGAATGATACGGCTGCCGATTCGCGGCCGTCGGAATGGTACGAAGGCAGCGCTGCTCCCACCGAAGAGCTCGATTTCGTCCGTCTGGGCGCGGCCCGAGCCAAGGCCGCCGACGAAATGGCCGCTGCCATCGCCCGCGAGCTCAACGGCCCCCTGACTGCCCTGCTGCTCTACATGGGCGAGATCAAGCATCACAGCGATCAACTCGCGCCCGTGTCCGGCGACCGTGCCTATCTGCAGCGGGTGGTCGAGAACGCACTGGCACAAACCGAGCGCGTCTGCGGACTGGTCAAGCAGCTCGCCGGTCCCCACAAGGGCGGCTTGTCGATTCCGTCCAGCGCCGAGGACGCAGAATCGAAGGCGGTCCGCGCCCAGCAGCCCCAGCGCGTGCCGAGCGCCGAACTCCTCAGCCTGTCGGGTCAGAAGCGGTTGACCAAGCGCGAGCGCGAGGTGTTGAGACTGATCAGCGAAGGCTACTCGAACAAGCAGGGCGCGTTGCGGATGCAGATCAGTCCGCGCACGTTCGAGAGCCATCGCGCCGAGGCGATGCGCAAGCTCGGCGCGCGCAACACCGCGGATCTGGTCCGCGCGGCGCTGCTGCACTCGATCGATTGACGCTGGTGTCCGGCATCGCCGGCAAGCGGTGCGTCCCCCGAGAAGTCATCCCGGAACGCCTCGAGACCCCGATCGCGCTCAGAAATAGTCTTCGGCGAAGGGACGCGCGCGCGAGGCGGGACGCAGCGGCTTGATCTCTTCCTTCGGCCCGTTCGGGATGATCGTGATGATCCAGCGGGGCGGCATGCTCGATTCCTGCTCCAGCACCGAACGCACGAAGCCGGTCACCGTCGACTCGCCAGCCTTCACCGTCGCCATCCGGCCGTTGAACTGTGCGATGCGGAAGCGGCGAACCTCTTTCTGGTCCGCGGTCTCGTAGGTGAACATGGAAAACCCTCCTGGTTTTCCGGGACTATCGCCACCTATGATTAGCCATCTGTGAAAATCCCAAGCCGTAGAAGTACGGCGGGTATGCACGCGGGCCGTGCTAGGCCTGCGGCTCCAGTGCGCGCGCGGCGGCGTAGGCGGCATCCATCAGGTCCAGGAGATCGCGGAATTCGCCGTCGCCGAGCTTCTCCGCGGACTTCTCCAGTCGCAGCGCCAGCGCCGAGAGCCTGACATAGCCGAACGTTCCGGCGGCGCTCTTCAGTGAATGCGCTTCGCGCGCGATTTTGGCGTGGTGCTGCGCCAGCGCAAGCGTGCGGAACAATTGCAGGCGCGCGCAGGTCTCTTTCCAGAACACCTCGCGCACTTCGCCGGCACCGTCCTCGCCGATCTCGCGCACCAGCGCTTGGTAAGCGTGCGGCTCGCGCGCAGGCTCGGCCTCGAGCTCCTCGTGCGCGACGGTGACTTCAAACATGGGTCTGCTGCCTTGATCACGGGTCATTGCCTGTCGCGCCGTACGTGCCGCCGCTAGGCATGCCTGTGTCTACGGCATTTGAATTTCAGTTCGGTAGCGGGACATGCAGTGTTTGCAGGCCGGCATGAACCGGCGATTTACCAAGCCCGGACGGCGGTCAGCGCACGCCGAGCAGCCGGTCGTACTGGGCCTTCACGGTGGCGTAGCATTCGCAAGCCGTCTGGCGCAGGCCGTCGAGGTTGGTGATCTGGATGTGCCCGCGGCTGTAATGGATGAAATCGGCCTGTTGCAGGGTGTTGGCGACCAGCGACACGCTGTTGCGCCGCGCCCCGATCATCTGCGCCATCGCCTCCTGGGTCAGCAGAAGCCGGGTGTCGCCGGAGAGGTCATGCGTGTGCAACAGGCAGCGTGACAGCCGCGACTCCACGGAATGGGCGGCATTGCAGCCCGCGGTCTGCTGAACCTGGGCGAAGACCGCCAGCCCGTGCCGCGTCAGCGACGTGCGCAGGGTGCCGCTCTGGTCGGCGGCGATCCGCAGCCGGTCGAGATCCATCACCGACGCGACGCCGGCAACCAGCACTATGGCGGTGTTCAGCGCGCACGCATCCCCCATCGTCGAAAGCGTCCCGAGCAGGCTGTCGCGACCGATCATGGCGACATGCACATGCTCGCCCTTGGCGAGTTTCACCACCAGCGAGATGACGCCGCGGTGGGGGAAATAGGCGCGCGTGAGCACCTCGCCGGTCTCGACCAGCACCGCATCATGGGGCAGATCCACTGTTCGCAGGTACGGACGGATCGCCTCGTAGTCGTCTGCCGACAGTGCGGACAGGAAGCCGTTGGCCGGGCGCACCATCGTCTCCAAAAGCTGCCTCCATTCCCGCGCCAACGAATCGTGACCGACGCGTCACCCTCTGTGCCTGTCGTAGGGTCCATCATGTTCAAGTCGGGATATATTGGCAATTGGGACAAGTTGTCCGCCCACTACAACCTCCTACCGAACTGCGTGCACGTCGGCATACAGCTGATTGCGCCAGGCCGTCGTCACGGCTCGGCTCCCACGGGTCCGATCCGCCATGTGGGAAGCAGCCGTATCTCAACGCGGCACCCGCTTCGCTCAAGACAGAATTGCTGACCATTTCGACTGCGCGAGATGCGGACGCGCAGATCGAGATCTGCCGCGCCGAGTATTTGCAGGATCTGGTTGGACCGGCAGCCGCTCGCGATCATCGAGGTTCAATCCGGCAGTCGAAGCAGGATCGGGTGCGAGGCTCTTCGTGGTGCAGTTGCACGGCGATAAAAATCTATTGTAAGGGTTGTGTCGCTGTACATATACCCGTTGGGGGGCAGACAGCCTGCGGCATTTGCGGCGGAAATAAGAACGGCGCGCTGATTCGCTGATCAGCCGGCGCAGCGGTCCGGCAGGGCTCGCGTGGGAATTAACGGCAAGGGGGCTTTTCATGAGCCGGAAGCATTGCGTCCGCGCTGCGACCAGATGCCGGTCGACCCGTGCAGTCTCGTCCGATGGACCAGCAATTCCTGTTATTCAATATTTGCCATCAAGCCCGGCGTCGCGTGGCCGCAGATTTCGCGTCCATCTTCCCCGCACCGCCGCAAATCGAGGTTCGCGATCGTTATTTTTTGATTGAAAGCAAAGGAGGAAGGCGTGCCCCACGGTTCAATTATTGAATCGCCGAAACGGGAAGATCAAACGGGGAAAGAAAGTCTGCGCCATATTCTCGTCGTCGACGACGACCCGATGGTCTGCTTGGCCATCGAGGTCTATCTCCAGCGCAACAATTTCCGGGTAACGATTGCCGAAGGGGGTGAAGCCGGATTGCGCGCTCTCGAACACCAGCAATTCGATCTGATGATCATCGACATCTTCATGCCGCACATGCGCGGGTTCGAATCGATCCGGATCTTTCACGAGCGGGCACCCGTCGTTCCGCTGATCGCGATGTCCGGTTACGCCTTTGCGAATCTGAATTCGCCTGCACCCGATTTCCTCCGGATGGCGCTCGAGCTCGGCGCCGCACGCTGTCTGCGCAAGCCGTTCACGCCCCACGCGCTGCTTGCCGCCATCAACGATTGCCTGGCAGAGCATCGTCCCGACGGCGACCTCGCCTCGGTCGCGCGATTGGGTTAGTGCGGCGCGGATCGCTATGGCCACGGGGTAACCGTTCGTTTACCGCGTGTGCGGACCGCGCGGGTCGCTGCATCAAAGCGAAGCGAGCGGTGCGACTGCGCCTCCGGTTGCGTGCGGCTCGGTTCGATGTCTCGCAGGCCGAGCCTATCGTCCTTCACGAGCGGCACTTTCCAGCGCGCCTCTTCCGCTGTTATCGGCCCGTTTACCTCACGCGTCGCCGTGGTTGCGGCGTTGGGCCGGTTTTGCCGAAAAGCGCTGCCGCATGCCGTCGAATCGCAAACTTCGCTTCAATATCCGTATTAGCACGGAGGATGAAATTAACGGGACTGTGAAAGGGGATGTCTAACGATCGAGAGTAGGGCTTCCGTCCATGCCAAAGGTGGCGCGGGCGTCGAGGTCCAGGGTCAGGTCAGTAAGGCGTAGCTCATGGATGATCTGTTGCGGGAGTTTTTGACGGAGACCAGCGAGAGCCTGGACACCGTGGACAATCAGCTGGTGAAGTTCGAGCAGGAGCCGAACAACGCCAAGATCCTGGATAACATCTTCCGCCTGGTCCACACCATCAAGGGCACCTGCGGCTTCCTCGGACTGCCCAGGCTCGAAGCGCTGGCGCATGCCGGCGAGACGCTGATGGGCAAATTCCGTGACGGCATGCCGGTGACGGGGCAGGCGGTGACGGTAATTCTGTCCTCGATCGACCGCATCAAGGAAATCCTCGCCGGTCTCGAGGCGACCGAGGCCGAGCCGGAAGGCAACGACCGCGACCTGATCGACAAGCTGGAAGCGATGGTCGTGCAGGGCATGGCGGCGATGGCCGCGGGTGCGGCTGCTGCTCCCGTTGCGGAGTCCCCGCCGCTGGTGCCGGAAGCGCCGGTTGCCGCTGCGGCCCCGGCCAAGGAGATGACCACGGGCACGCTGATCGATCAGACCCTGGAGCGTCCGCTGCGTCCGGGCGAAGTCTCGCTCGACGAGCTCGAGCGCGCCTTCCGCGAGACCGCGACCGAAGCCGCAGCGCCCGCTGAACCCGCGCCGGCTGCGGAGGCTGCCGCGCCCGTCGCCAAGGACGTTACGAAGGACGCAAAGCCCGCCAAGGAGAAGGCGGCGCCGAAGAAGTCGATGGCCGAGGAGGGCGCCGGCGAAGGCGCCAGCATCGCCAACCAGTCGATCCGCGTCAACGTGGACACGCTGGAGCATCTGATGACCATGGTCTCCGAGCTGGTGCTGACCCGCAACCAGCTGCTGGAGATCTCCCGCCGCAACGAGGACACCGAGTTCAAGGTGCCGCTGCAGCGCCTCTCCAACGTCACCGCCGAGCTGCAGGAAGGCGTCATGAAGACGCGCATGCAGCCGATCGGCAATGCCTGGCAGAAGCTGCCCCGCATCGTCCGCGACCTCTCGAGCGAACTCGGCAAGCAGATCGAACTGGAGATGCACGGCGCCGACACCGAGCTCGACCGCCAGGTGCTCGACCTGATCAAGGACCCGCTCACCCACATGGTGCGCAACTCCGCCGATCATGGCCTGGAGACCCCCGCCGAGCGCCTCGCCTCCGGCAAGGGCGAGCAGGGCACCATCCGGCTCTCCGCCTATCACGAGGGCGGCCACATCATCATCTGCATCGCCGACAACGGCCGCGGCCTCAACACCGAGAAGATCAAGGCCAAGGCGATCTCGAGCGGCCTCGTCACCGAGGCCGAGCTCGAGAAGATGAGCGAAGCCCAGATCCACAAGTTCATCTTCGCGCCGGGCTTCTCGACCGCGGCCGCCATCACCTCGGTCTCGGGCCGCGGCGTCGGCATGGACGTGGTGCGCACCAATATCGACCAGATCGGCGGCACCATCGACATCAAGTCGGTGGCCGGCGAGGGAAGCTCCGTCACCATCAAGATCCCGCTGACGCTGGCCATCGTCTCGGCCCTGATCGTCGAAGCCGCCGGTGACCGCTTTGCGATCCCGCAGCTCTCGGTGGTCGAGCTGGTGCGTGCCCGCGCCAACAGCGAGCACCGCATCGAGCGCATCAAGGACACCGCGGTGCTGCGCCTGCGCAACAAGCTGTTGCCGCTGATCCACCTCAAGAAGCTGCTCAAGATCGACGACGGCGCGGCCTCCGATCCCGAGAACGGCTTCATCGTGGTGACCCAGGTCGGCAGCCAGACCTTCGGCATCGTCGTCGACGGCGTGTTCCACACCGAAGAAATCGTGGTCAAGCCGATGTCGACCAAGCTGCGTCACATCGACATGTTCTCCGGCAACACCATCCTGGGCGATGGCGCGGTCATCATGATCATCGACCCCAACGGCATCGCCAAGGCGCTCGGCGCCGCCGGCTCCTCGGCCCACGACATGGGTGACGAGAACGGCGCCCATCACATCGGCTCGGGCGAGCAGACCACGTCGCTGCTGGTGTTCCGCGCCGGCTCGTCGCAGCCCAAGGCGGTCCCGCTCGGCCTCGTCACGCGCCTGGAAGAGCTGCCCGCCGACAAGATCGAGTTCTCCAACGGCCGCTACATGGTGCAGTACCGCGAGCAGCTGATGCCGCTCGTCGCCATGGACGGCGTCACCATCGCCAGCCAGGGCGCCCAGCCGATCCTGGTGTTCGCCGACGACGGCCGCTCCATGGGCCTCGTCGTCGACGAGATCATCGACATCGTCGAGGAACGGCTCAACATCGAGGTCGGCGGCTCGGCCAGCGGCATCCTCGGCTCGGCCGTGATCAAGGGCCAGGCCACCGAGGTGATCGACGTCGGCCACTTCCTGCCGATGGCGTTCTCCGACTGGTTCACCCGCAAGGAGATGAAGCCGTCGCTGCACTCGCAGTCGGTGCTGCTGGTCGACGACAGCGCGTTCTTCCGCAACATGCTGGCGCCCGTCCTCAAGGCGGCCGGCTACCGCGTCCGCACCGCGCCGACCGCGCAGGAGGGCCTCGCCGCTCTGCGCGCGCAGACCTTCGACGTGGTGCTGACCGACATCGAGATGCCCGACATGAACGGGTTCGAGT